>Ga0155905_123_pt1 | contig 5468 bp, 2 predicted proteins | sample RifCSPlowO2_01_FD_107559 | JGI IMG/M metagenome (GOLD analysis project Ga0155905, IMG submission 107559) | Candidatus Levybacteria bacterium RIFCSPLOWO2_01_FULL_38_21 | reverse complement strand
TACAACTCAAAAAACAGCCAAACAGAATATAAGTACAGCCCCAACTCCCCCTGCTTTTACAAAAATTGCTCCCAAAACTTTAGTATACGGATACGGGACGGATAAAAATTCCTATATCGAAGCTGTAGATCTTGAGTCCGGCAAAATCTATGCTTTAGCGACCCTAGATTTAAATATAAAAAAAGCAACAGTAATCTCTCCAAGTTCTATGATTTTTATAAATAAAACTGATGCGAGAGATTACGGAAGAGAGATTTCCACTTTTAATTTTGGGAACAAATCCGTTTCTCCTACGGTTTTGGCGGATACAAATTATGGAATCGACGATTATGTCGTCTCCCCCAATAAAAGATATATTGCAACGTGGGAAATAAGTGTTCCAGAGAATTCTCAGGGGCTAATTGGAGGAAGTTCAAGGGTTTATGCTGTTGATATTAACAATCCGCAAAGAAAAAATATTATTTATGATGAGCCGATCAACAACGGATCATTTATGCATTATCCTTTGGCAATAACAAACAGAGGCGAAATTTATATGGATAAATTTGAAGCAAATAATCAAGCAGGATGGGCAAACGGAGTAAGTGTTTCAGATTTTTCGGGAAGTGTCAAAGAAGAAATCCCTTCCATGTCTTCGGGCACCCTTGCGTCTCAGCCAATTTTGTCTCCCGACGGAAATAAACTTGTCTTTGCCGGATATGATGGGAGTAAGGGTTCTGGAAATGTTTCTCTTCCAGATAGAGGAGGATTTAGGCAAGCTCTTCTTAATCCCAATACTATAGAAATTTTTGATATTTTGGGCAGACAAAGAACAAAACTCAGAGGTATCCCGAATACCAATCGGTATCCTTTTGTTTCGTGGGATTCTTACAGCGGCAAAATAATTTATTTCGCTTTATCTAGAAGTCAGGAACAGAATGGTTTTTATCTTTACAATCCCATAATTTCATCGACACAAAAGCTCAGGGACGGAATTGCAACATCGCAAGATTCTGTGCTTTCTACGTTGGGGAACAATAATATTTTGGTGGGAGTAAGCAATACATCGGTTTCAACTGTTGGAAATCTTGGAGAAAAATATAGCCAGACCCTAAATGATATAGGAGTATATAGTGTAAGCACAAAAAAAAGAACTACGGTTAATATAGGGAAAAATCCGATTCAGTACATTGGTCTTTTGCCTTCCGCTTTTTTTAATGACTCCCTAGTTACAGGAAATCTGGGATCAAGTAGTGGACAAAACGTAAATACACTTCAGCTTAAAACAATTACTTTTAAATCCGAATTGGGCCCAAAAAGAATAATCCAGCAAAGTAAACCAAAATGTAGAGACATTGCTTCTGAACAGTGTAATTCTATGTTAGGAACAAATTTTGGTCCAACTCAAAGGAGCAATACGCCCAATTCTGAATATAATTCCTGCTTTAAAACACAATTTGCGCTTGCCAGAACAGATGGCGTATGTATGGATAGCCCCTTATATCTTTACGGAAAACCCGGTACATATATAAAAATTAAGATAGGTACGCAAATTTATGGATCTAATGCTCCTTACGAAGATGGTTTTTATGAAGGTTTTTTAACTGGGGACGGAGGATTAAAAGTTGAAAATCAGCTCTATTCCAATATAAATTTTAACTACACTCCTGCAGTACGAAGACTTCCGAAAATTGATTATGGAATAGCGGTTAAAAGCGAAAAGGTAAAAGACGTTATCTATGAATATGGAACAAAACTGGGATTAAATAAAACAGAAATCAACGATCTTATAGCTTCTGTGGGGGAGATTAATTCTTCTTATGTTTTCGTTTCGTTCTTCATTGATGAAGCCTCAAAGGTTATTCTTCCTATTTCATTTGACCCCGCGCCGGATGTTTACAGAAATATTGTATTTTATCTAAGACCCATTGAGGAGCCAATTGTCTCCAGTTCTCCCAAATTTCCCGAAATCCCTAAGAGAGAAGGCTTAACTGCTATTGAGGTTAGCTACATTATAGACGAGTAACTGTTTTTTTATTCTCCCGATAAATGCTCCTTTTGGAAAAGACGATTTAGTCGCTTTTGTGATATAATCCGCTCCTATGGTGGAAAAAGAGAAAACTAGGAAAGAGCTTCATGCTCAAAGACAGTGTTTTGTCCAAAAAGCAATAGAAGAGGGTGCTCACGAAGGAATAGGAGAAAAGCGAATAAATATAGGAGTAACTTATACTTTTAACGACGGTATAACATTAGAAGATATTGCAAAAAAAGTTTATGACAATGACACAAGAGCAAATACATCTTTGCATTATAGAGGATTCATTGAAGCTCTTTGGGAAAATTCATCGCAAGATTTACGTTCTTCTCATACTCTTGAAAATCTGCTGGTAAAAAAGCCAGTCCCTCAAGACTCAAGAGAAAGAATATCACAGGCACGTGGAGGAACAAGTTTAGGAGTAAAAGAGCAAGTAGTTGCAGGAGCAAGAAGTATAGGCGAAATAAAAAAGAATACTGGGTTTTCGGAACATTCAATAAGGAAATCTATTAGGAAACTTAGGGAATGGGGTATTGATATGGGGCATTTATCCCAAGATTATGAAGACAAAGAGAGAATAGAACAACTAAAGAAAGAGGGAGATGATAAAAGGGTACAGCAAATACTAGATGAATTACCAGCCCGGCATATTTTGACAAATGTGGTTAAATATAAACTTAAAAATAAGATGAAGGGAGATGGAATTTTTATTACGGTTGGAGATTTAACATCAGGGGTTTTTCATTACAAGAATACAGAAACAGGTCTTTTTTTCGGTAGTCTTCGTTTGTCTGGGATTCCTAGTAGACGGGTAGAATACCAAGTTAGAACGACAGGAAAGGTTCGTGTGTATTATGTTTTACTTGAAAGGCACAGGAAGAGAGCCTTAGGCGCTTTAGAAGAATACCCAAGGCTTAAAAGATATAAAGAAAACCCAGTCAAAATAATCTGCGGACAAAGCATAGATCCTATACCAACTACACGTCAACTGCAAAACAGCGCATACTTTAGATCTGCAGGGAGTTTATTTAGAGAATTAATAATACCCATTAGCCTTAATCCAAGACATTCTGGATTGCATTACCTCGATCTTTTAACATCTGAATGTCCAACACCAGTTTATCAATATCAGCATGGTTCCCATAAAAACTATTACTTTCCAATAAAGCATACCAGTGCACTAAAAAATTTTTTAACAAATAGACATGCGGCGCTATTTAGAACTCGGGGTTATTGACAAATAATTAAATTCCTCTATAATAATTCTGGTATGTAATACATGTGCCAAAGACCGGACCCCGATTGGATCGGGAGTTAAGCCCGCCTTTGGCGGGTATTTTTTTGCTCATTTGAAAATTTAAGATAGCGCATTATCCGCCAATAGCTGCTCCACGAGGTGTATTCGAATAGAATCCAAAGCCGAGTGGTAAAGCAAGGCGGATGTCTTTACATATAGAATAGCTCTTTGAAAAGTGAATCAGTAACATTTTGGATTCACTTCTTGAAGGAGCAGGTTTGATGGTCGCCCACCCGAACTTACTTCAAGTCTTTTCAGTATTATTCATACACGACTTGAAGAGCGTTCTTTGGTGGGTCTCCCTCGGAACTTCGTTCCTCGGTCGAGAAGTGGTAGGAAATGTTTGCGAAGCAAACAAACAATCAACAATTAACAAATTGACAGTTAACTTATGTTAATTTGTAAAATGTTAAAAGTTAATTGTTAAAAAATTGCTCGCAATTTTTTTGAGGATTTGATCCTGGTCCAGGATGAACGCTGGCGGCGTGCCTTAGGCATGCAAGTCGATCGGTCCGCAGGACCGAACAGATCAACTTGTAACTTGTAACCAGTAACAATTAACTGATACGATAAAATTGTGAATAAAACTTTTCGCTTTTTAGATTTTAAAGTATATAAAGATTCAAAATTATTTTACAAAGAACTTGTATTAGTTACAAAGGTATTTCCCAGAGAATATTGGGAATTAGGAGACCAGCTTAGGAGATGTTTATTGTCTGTTTGTTTGAACATAGCAGAAGGTTCAGGTAAAGCTTCGGATAAAGAATTCAATAGGTATTTAAATAATTCATTGGGTTCAATTAATGAAGCAGCAGCGTGTTTAGATATAGCATGCGAAGCGGGGTTAATATCAAATCCCGTAACGAAGACATTTTTATTACGAGCAAAACAGATCGCAGATCAACTTGGTGGATTCTCCAAAAAACTGAAGTCTTCTTAATTGTTAATTGTTTCTTGTTAATTGTTGGTAGGTTCTGTCCTGCGGACAGAGGCAGACGGGTGAGTAACGCGTAGGAATCTACCTCTAGGTGGAACATAGCCGTCCGAAAGGATGGGTAATAGTCCATGGTCCCCTCACCTCACGAGGTGAGGGGTAAAGCATTAACTTTGCGCCAAGAGAGGAACCTGCGTCCTATCAGCTAGTTGGTGGGGTAATGGCCTACCAAGGCTATGACGGGTAGCTGGACTGAGAGGTCGGTCAGCCACAACTGCACTGAGACACGGGCAGTACACCTACGGGTGGCAGCAACTAGGAATATTGGGCAATGGACGAAAGTCTGACCCAGCGACGCCGCGTGGAGGAAGACGGCCTTAGGGTTGTAAACTCCTTTTGCCCCGCCACATGGCGGGGCGAATAAGCCTCTACTAACTACGTGGCCCCGATTTGATCGGGGTTGGCGCGTAGTATAAATCTTACTGTATGCTGGAAACTTCTGTAAATGCTAGATTACTCTTTGAGTGAAAATATCTAGCCAACCCAAAAAAGCTTCGAGACAGCATGAGGGTTGCAGAACAATCAGCAGGAAACTACGTTCAGTTTACATGAATGTAGGATCCTCAGAGACTATACGTAAGAGTCGCCTTAGGCGACAAGAGATAGTCCACGTTACGTAGATATTTGTAAGCAAAGGGGCGTGCCATCCCACACGAGCTTACTTTGCGTCTTTTCAGTACTATTCGTACACGACGCAAAGAGCGCTTCGGCGGGATGCCCACGTTAATTTTGCTTCGCAAAATTTTACGTGGCCAGAAGTCTCGGTAATACGTGGGAGGCAAGCGTTATCCGGATTTATTGGGCGTAAAGTGTGCGTAGGCGTCCCGCCCAGTTCTTGTTTAAAGCTCAAGGCTTAACCTTGAAAAAGGCGAGAATACTGGCGGGATTGAGGATTGGCAGGGATGCTGGAACAGCTGGTGTAGCAGTGAAATGCGTTGATATCAGCTGGAACACCAAAGGCGAAGGCAGGCATCTGGGCTTTTCTCTGACGCTGAGGCACGAAAGCTAGGGTAGCGAAACAGATTAGAGACCTGTGTAGTCCTAGCCGTAAACGATGTCCGCTAGCTCTGTCCGCCTCTGGTGGACGGGGTGCAAGCTAACGCGTTAAGCGGACCGCCTGGGGAGTACGGCCGCAAGGCTAAAACTCAAAGGAATTGACGGGG
>Ga0155905_119_pt2 | contig 7829 bp, 11 predicted proteins | sample RifCSPlowO2_01_FD_107559 | JGI IMG/M metagenome (GOLD analysis project Ga0155905, IMG submission 107559) | Candidatus Levybacteria bacterium RIFCSPLOWO2_01_FULL_38_21 | reverse complement strand
GGATGAAAGCATTAAGGCGCCAATTGCACCATGGGCAAGTTTATCTTTAGCCGGGAATTTATCTACAACTGCTTCGAAAGTTTCCTTATGTTTTTTGTGAAGTTCTCGGCGTACGCGTCTATGCCTTTTAAGCCACGCTGCTTTTAGAAGATGATAATGGGAATTTTCTTTAATCCTTTTTTTCTTTTTCTTCGCCACTAACTTAAATTATATCAATTCTATTGATATATCAGAGAAGCACTCTTGGCATGACTGAAAGGTGCCAAAGTGAGCTGCTGATATAGCGTCTTGTTAAGTATTATTTCTTATCCCCTTTTTTCCATATTAAACGGATTAGAGCGATTAAAAGAATGATTACTAAAACCCAAGTAATAACGCACAAAACCCCGCCAATCCATACAAGACCAGATCCACTACCTCCCCATTGCATCATAGGGCCCGCATTGCCATAAGGGTTAAACGCAGCACCCGGATTTGCTTGAGGATAACCAAACTGTGCTGGATTCATTTATTGTCACCTCCTCCTAACTTGAAGCTCAACAATTCTACTACTCAAAATGTTTTCTGTAAAACTCCATCCCACCAGCAACCGCACTATTCCAACCATTCGGCAGCAAATTATGGTCGGCGCCAGGAAAAACAACATAGTCCATATCTTTATTAAGCTCTTTCATCGAAGCTACAAATTCATCCGACCAGCTTTGAGGCACAGACTCATCTAGCGTTCCCTGATAAATTTGAATCGGCGCATTAATGCGGCCAAAAAACTTCTCTATCGAATAATTATCAACATCATAATCCTTTTCAAACTTGGCAATTTCGCGCCTTAAAAATTTACCACGATCATCAAATTCATCAGTGTAATATAAAACCGAATAAGGAAAAGGCTTAGAAACCGGCGCCCACAAAACAGTCGGAATGTTTTCTCCTGTTATCTCAAGAGTTGAAATTGCAATTTGTCCGCCGTTGCTGTGCCCCCAAATACCCAACTTATCAATATCTGCCCTTCCCTCAATTCCTTCTTTATCAAATGTCTTATTGAGATTTTCAACCGACCTCAAAAGTATTATTGCCGCCGTATAGGTCTGAAACCTTTCCTCCATTACATCACTGCTTGAACTATCGCTTTGCCCATAACCCAAAAAATCAGGGGCTAAAGTAACGAATCCGTTTCTGGCAAAAACCTCCCCTGCTCTTTGAGTTCCAACTCCTGTTGTATAAACTTCGCGGTCAACATAACCACGAAACATGACAATCACTGGGAAAGAGCCTTGTCCAGCAGGAATATTTATCTGGCCACTAACTTTCTTTCCGCTATCTTCAAAGAAAAACAGACGAGATCTAAAACTAGCATTATCTTCAATCACATCTCCAAGTTCAATTTCACTCGGCTCAAATTTGGTTTTGGCAAGCGCATCAAACGTATATTTGTCAAGCGGCTTTTCTTTCGTTTGGGCTGTACTTAAAGGTAACTTGAAACTCTTTTCTTGCTGAAACTCCCAGCCAAAATAGCCGACAATTACCACAACAACTATAATTAAAACCACCAGCGCTAATCTCATTTGTGTCCATCAATTTTAACAAATGTAAAATTGTACGTTAGTAGTGTATGCTTTACAGGCTGTGAATAAAAAAGCCTTAATCGCGGCTTTAGTCATCATCCTTGCAGCAATCGCATTATATTTATTAAATTTTTTAAATATTACCTCATTAATTCTTCGACAAAAAAATATTCCAACCATTGAAAAAGGTCCGCTTACTCAAACGTCTGACCGAGATCTGAAAGATATTCCACTTTTATCAACTGTTGCTAAAAATTTGGAAGTCCCTTGGGCCATTGCCTTTTTGCCAGATGGCGGCATTTTAGTAACCGAGCGCCCCGGTAGAGTTCGCTTAATTGACAAAAATGGCAATTTACAAAACGAGCCAATTTCTCAAATTTCTGCTGTCGAACAGTTCGGTGAAGGAGGCCTGATGGGAATTGCGCTTCACCCTGAATTTGAGAAAAATAATTTTGTTTACCTATATTACACTTATGCCGGCGATCAGGATAATACGCTCAATAGGGTCTCAAGGTTTACGTTTGACAAAAAAAGCCTAAAAGACGAAACAATAATTGTAAATGCTATTCCGGGGAATCGTTTTCATAACGGCGGCAGGATAAAATTTGGCTCTGACGGTTTTCTTTATATTACGACCGGTGATTCTCAGGATCCGAGCTTAGCACAAGACACAAATTCCTTGGCTGGCAAAATTTTAAGGGTGACTGAAAACGGCAGTCCGGCTCCCGATAACCCCTTCGCAAATTTAATTTTCACCTACGGCCATCGCAACCCTCAAGGTATTGCTTGGGACAGCAAAGGCAGGCTTTGGGAAACCGAACATGGGAATACAGCAACGGATGAATTAAATTTAATTGAAATTGGCCAAAATTACGGCTGGCCAACTATTCGCGGCGACCAGACGCAGGAAGGCATGAAATCTCCGGTCATTCATAGCGGTGATCAGACTTGGGCACCGGCCGGCGCAGCTTTTCTTAATGGTTCAATATTTTTTGCGGGGCTGCGAGGTCAAGCCCTTTTTGAAGCCAAAATTGAAAACGGCAAAACAAATCTAGTCGAGCATCTCAAAGGTCAGCTTGGCCGGCTTCGCGAAGTTGTAGTCGGCCCCGATAACATGCTTTACATTACAACCAGTAACCGCGACGGCCGCGGCGTTCCCACAAGTGATGATGATAAAATAATCCGCTTAAACCCAACCAAACTATAAAAAACTCTTATGATCTTTCTGCTAAAATTCAACTATGGCACTAACCCCGTCAACCCAAACTCAAATTGGCTCACCGGCACCCAATTTTAATTTGCCGGCAACCGACGGCAAAAACTATTCGCTTGATTCGTTTGCCACCTCCAAAGGTTTGGTGGTTATTTTTACCTGCAACCACTGCCCGTATGCCAAAGCTGCCTGGCCATTGCTTACTAAACTCGCCGCTGAATTTAAAGATAAAGGCGTCGCCTTTGTTGGCATTAATCCTAACGACGAAAAACAATATCCTGAAGATAGTTTTGAAGTTATGAAGCAAAAATTCGCCAAGTGGCATATTAATTTCCCCTATCTTCGCGACGAAGAGCAAAACATCACTCGCCAATTTGGCGCAGTTTGTACTCCGGATATCTTTGTCTTCGACAAAGACCGCAAACTTTACTACCGCGGCAGAATAAATGACAACTGGCCGCCGGTTGAGAAAGTTGATGGAGAATATGAGCCCAAACAATCGGATCGAGAAGTGAAAGAAGAATTAAAAGGAGCCCTTAACTCTTTACTCGATGGCAACCCCCCGCCTTCTGTGCAAAACCCATCCATGGGCTGTTCGATCAAATGGAAAACATAAAAACTCTTGATAAATTAATATTATTTTGACATACTCTTTAATATGTCATTCAAAAAATTTAAACTGGACAAAAATTTTTACTTCACTGCAGCTTTTGTTGCAGCGCTTTTAATCTTCACCTACATAGTTTTTCATCTTTCCGTCGGATGGTTCACTATCGTCATGCCGATTTTTGCAGGCCTAATTTTCTTGGCAATTTTCTTAGTTCCCGACGAAGACGAAAAACCCAAGAGCAAAAAATAATTTCCAATGATTCTTGCCTATATTATTGTTTTTACACTCATTGGCAGTGTCGGTTCTCTAGTTAGCAGTTATTTCCTGCTATTAAAGCAAAAAATCACCGAATCCTTTTCCAATATGTTAATTAGTTTTGCAGCCGGTGCACTAATTTCCACGGCCTTTTTAGATCTTTTCCCCGAAGCCTTAGAAGTGGCAAATGGAGCCAACATTTTTATACCAGCACTTCTTGGTTTCTTAAGCTTCTTTATTGCAGAAAGATATATCCGGCTTTTTCACTATCACCATGGTCACGGAGAAAAACCCAGCACCCTCTTGGTATTAGTCGGAGACGGAATTCACAATTTTGTTGATGGTGTAACCATTGCCATCGCCTTTCTAACCAGTGTTCCGTTGGGAATAACTACATCAATCGCTGTTGCCACCCACGAGATTCCTCAAGAAATTGCCGATATGGGGGTACTTCTTGCTAACGGACTTTCTAGAACCCGCGCAACTGTCTTTAACTTTTTGTCTGCAATGACTGCGCTTCTTGGTGCACTCATTGCATTCACATCTGCAACTCTTATTGAAAATTATCTGTATTTCTTTTTAGCAATTGCTGCCGGCCATTTCATTTACATTGCTGCCAGCGATTTAATCCCCGAAATTCACGAAAACGGTGCTACTAAGAATAAATACATGACTATCCTGCTTTTCTTTTCGGGAATCATTGTTGTCTACATTTTCACAACACTTTTTGAAGGTTAATTAACCAGGAACAGTCACAATAACTTGCCTCTCTCTCGGTCCTGCAAATTCAGCTAAGATTACTCTTTGCCAAGTTCCCAGAATCAATTTCTTGTTTTTAAAAGGCAAACTAATTGAAGTCCCGATTAATGCCGATGCAATATGGTCTGGTGTATGTGCTGGATCGTGCGGATGCCGCCAGGCAAGTTTTGGAATTATCGCCTCAAACGCCGCGCTTAAATCTTCGTCTGTTCCCGGGTCAAGATCCGCTGTTGTCAATGCTGCGGTTGTGTGCGTAAGATGCAGATTACAAATTCCGTCTTTTATTTGCTGTTTGCCCAGCAAGCTGTCAACTTTATCTGTTATATCAATAACCTGTTTATTTTCTTGAGTTACAACGGAAATTTTCATCTTAAAGAATCAATCAGCTAATCCGCGTACTCTATTTCATTCTCGTCATAACTGGGGGAACAAAAAACCAACAAAGTCATCTGGCCGGAATTCTCATAAACATGGCCTCGGGGGATATGAACAAGATCTCCTGCGCCGACTTGGCTGCCTTCCTGATCGTCTACATACGAACCTGCACCGGAAAGTACGAAGTGGAACTCGTCACTCTTATTATTTCGGTGGCGCCTGTTAACCCCCTCAACTCTGATCATCGCAGCGCTAATTGTTAACAAATCCCGGTCACTAAATAAATTTTTTACTTTAACCGCGCCAAAACTTTCCTCGTCAATATCTTTAGTTTTTACAATAGAAATCACTCTAAAACCATTGTTGCACGCTATCTAAAACTTTTCAATTGAAATTCTAAAAGAGGTTCGGATTTGAAGAGAGATTCCTGTGGCAGTTTTTATTTTGGCCCTGATGGTAACCGTGGCTCTTTTCCCCGAGGAGAAAGATTCAATCTAACTCTTGGTGCTCCCCCGGGACCAAGATCAGCTACAAGCCTTGACCTTTCGAGTGCGGCTAGTTGATCGTCAACTAGTTGTCTTCTTTGTTCCGGAGGAAGTTTTTGTGAACCTTGATCTCTATCCTGCATTAGCTATTAAATTTATAATTGAAAATTTAAGAATAAGTCAAGGGGTTAATTTATTTTAAAAGCTGATTCTCACCCACCACACATCGGGAGTGGGTTAGCTTCACTAATTAGGAATTTTATTGATTTTCGCAGCGAGGATGAAGTCGTTTTCACTAAGGCCAGACACAGCATGAGTATATAAAGTAATTTCTGCTCTTCCCCAACCAAAACTAATATCTGGATGATGACCTTCGCTCTCCGCAATATCGCCAACTTTGTTAACAAACTCCAAGGCCTCTTTAAAATTTTTGAATTTAAATTTCTTGCTGATTTTAAGAACGGCGTTGTCCAGCATTTTCCATACATTGTTTATTGTTCGAGCTTGTCGAGAACTGCCCTTATTTGAACTTCTCAACTCCGCTTGCGCTCCGCTCGAAGAATATCTGTTCAGCTTTTTCAAGAGTTTCACTGCATCAGCCCGTGCCATAGGTGGCGTTCCACCTTCACACGGCACACAATGTTTTTTCGCTAAATCCATTGTCAAATGTCAGTCGTCAGTTGTTAGCCGTTAACCTTCTTAAGCGCTTTATCTTTATCAACTGGATTGATTCTACTTTTAGAAACAGCCTTTTGCAAAATCCTAAGGTGAAATTTGCTGGAAGATACTATTTTTAAAATTTAACAACGGCTACTACTGCAGCCATTCCCGCACCAAAACCCACTAGTACTGCTTTAGTGCCATTCTTAACCAATCCTTGCGCTTTTGCCTCATGAAGTGCTATCAGAATAGACGCCGAACTTGTATTACCATGATCCTTTATATTGGAAAACACGTTCGCATTAATACCAATCTTTGGCAATCTTTCTCTCTCAAAAGCATCTACTATTCGCCCATTTGCCTGATGCAGAATAACTAACGATATTTCCGCCGGATCAATTCCTGATTCTTCAACTGTTTCAGCTATCATTGGCGGTACTTCTCGAAGAGCAAACGCATATACCTTTCTACCATCCAAATCTCCGTTCCTCATTCCCAGGCTTGGCTCTGCGTTGTAACTCTGTTTTTCAGGATCAGGTTTACCAGTCGGTACAAAGACTAATGCGCCCTCGGGGGGTAAATTTTCTTCTTTTATATCAAACCTGATATATCCCTCTGTTTCCGGAAAAATTCTGGCTTTCGAGACTAATACCTCTAAATCTTCACCATATGTAAAAGCAACCGCACCAGCTCCGTCAGAAAACAGCGTCTGATGCTGATTATCTAGAGTTGAAGAAATATATTCGGAAGAAACAACTAAGACTCTTTTGTGTAAAAATTCATCGCGATGTTCACCGATGTAATGCAAAGCCCACGCAGAACCGGAACAGGCAGCATAAATATCTGCGTAAACTTTATCTACTTTTACAGGACATGTGAAATTGAGCTCTAGTGATCGGGCAACATTTAGCCCCAGTGATTCTCGATAAGGAAATGTAGTGGAGGTTAAAAGAACATCTACTTGCCTCCATCCAGCTCTTCCAATCGCTCCGCTCGCCGCCTTGCTTGCCATATAAGACACAACTCCTGCTCTATTGTCTGGTGCTTCTCCAAGATTATTAACCCAATGCCTCGCAGCAATCCCTGTTATCTTCTCAATCCCCTCAGGATCGTACGGCCTGTCGCCATCTTTTCTTATTTTTGGGACTCGCTGTTCAAAAAAATCCACCAGCATGGCATTAGTAATAATATTTGCAGGGACATAAACTCCCGTTTGTATCCCCTCCCGCTCAGGCTCTCTTTCCCCCCGATCAACATCAAGCTCAGCTCCTACAACCATGAATATTTTGTAATTCTACTGAAAATTAACTGCTTAAATCAACCAATTGATATAATCAGCTTTCTATGAAAAATATTTTAAAGATTATCAGAATCTCTAAACCGCTCCACATGATAGCGGCAGTAATCACACTGCTCATTGTTGCTATGTCGATTCTGGAACTCATTCCTCCAATTCTTTCTAAATTTATTGTCGATGAAATTGTACTCCAGTTGCAAACAAGTTCCGGTAATTTACAGAAATTAATATTTTTGGTTCTTTTAACCTTCATTGTTAGTTTAATTTCCGAGCTTATTGGAACTGCCAGTGAAAGATTAGGCGACCATTTTGCAGGCAAACTTCGCAAATTCTTAACCGAAAAATTTTACGACAAGGTTCTTACATTCCCGCAAAGTTACTTTGACAGTGAAATTTCCGGCAAGATTGTCCACCAGTTAAACCGGGCCATTTTTTCAATCCAAACTTTTATTAATGGCTCAACCAATTTTATTCTTCCCACATTTCTACAAAGCATTTTTACAATTGCAATTCTTGCCTACTACAATTTGCCTATTGCTACCTTTGTTACTATTCTCTTTCCGATTTACTTAGCCCTTTCTTATTATTCGACTAAAAGATGGGGCGAGCGCGA
>Ga0155905_109_pt1 | contig 8711 bp, 4 predicted proteins | sample RifCSPlowO2_01_FD_107559 | JGI IMG/M metagenome (GOLD analysis project Ga0155905, IMG submission 107559) | Candidatus Levybacteria bacterium RIFCSPLOWO2_01_FULL_38_21 | reverse complement strand
AACATCAGGTAGCTTTGCATTAACCTTAACAACAACAGCAGCAACTAATGTAACCCTTCCTACAACAGGAACACTTATCACCAATACAGCTTCTGCAAACCAGACAATTACATCTTCACAAACATCAGGAACAGTATTTGGCTTAACAGACACAACCAACCTTGCAGGAGCAATCAAAGGTCTTGTTATTACTCTCTCTGGAACAGGAGTACAAGATCAGAGTGGACTTGAGTTTGCACTCTCCGGAGCAACAGGAACAAACCTAAATGATATTGTAGGATCCTCTTCTACCTGGAAAGTATCAACAACAGGTAATGCAACCTTTGCCTCCTTAAGCCCTTCAGGAACAACAGGAACATTTGGCTGGTTTCAGAGAAACTCCCAAGCTCTATCCCCAACAAACATAACAGATGACCTTCTCTTAGGAGGAACATCAACAACCTCTGCCAAGATCGCCTTCATAAATATTGCAGGAAGTCTTACCCCCACAGCATCACTTTCTGCAGGAACAACAGGACTATCCCTTGATGCTTCAGGAACAATACAATCCTTAAGAAATGCAACTCTTACCATAGGGGGAAATACGACAGGGAACATCACTCTTGATCCTCTCTCAGGTTCCGGAACAACCCTTAATACAGGCAACTTTAATCTTTCAACAGGTAAGGCTTATCAGATAGCAGGAACTAGTGTTCTCTCCGGAACAACACTTGGAACCGGAGTTACAACATCATCACTTACAACTGTAGGGACAATAGGAACAGGTGTATGGCAGGGAACAGCAGTTGGTGTGCTATATGGCGGAACAGGACAGACAACATACACAGACGGCCAGCTTCTTATTGGTAACACAACAGGAAACACACTAACCAAAGCAACCTTAACAGCAGGTGCAGGCATTGCAATTACAAACGGTTCAGGTTCCATAACCATAGCATCCAAGCAGGGAGATATTGATGCCTTCTGGAACCAATCAGCAACAGGACTTCTTTTCCCAAACAACTCCACAGTCGATCTTGCCATAGGAGGACAAGCCTCATCCTCTGCAAAATTTGCAGTTCTTAATGTAAACAGTGGCACTCCCACAGCTTCTGTTTCTGCAACAGCAACAGGAACAGGCCTTTCTCTGGGAGGAGACGGAACAATCCAGTCTCTTAAGATGGGAACCTTAACCCTGGGAGGTTCTACTACGGGAGATATTGTCTTTAAACCCGGTAATGCTACAAACCCAACTCTATATCTTCAGACAGGAGGTAATGTGGGAATAGGGACAACTGCGCCGGGAGCATTGCTTGATATAGGCTTAGCTGGAACTACCTTGGGGGTTGTAAGGCTTGCTGGAAACACATCTGGCAATGTTACTATCCAGCCTGCCGCGGCAGCAGGAACCTGGACATTTACTCTCCCAACCAGTGGCGGAACAAATACATACGCATTAACCACCAATGGCTCAGGAGTATCAAGCTGGTCACAGATAAATCTAGCAACTGCAGTTTCCGGCATCCTGCCAACTGCAAATGGAGGATCATGGTGGAACTCTTCCCTTGGCGCTTTATACCCTGGCAATTCAACATTAGATTTATTAGTAGGTTCAACGGCGACAAGCTCTGCTCCTTTCGCATTCTTTAATGTCTCATCCGGTACTCCTACAGCCTCAATTTCTGCAGCAGGTGCGGCAATCGGTTCAAGAACAGGTCTTGTACTTGGAGCAGACGCTACAATCCAATCACTATTAAAAGCAAATCTTACCTTGGGAGGTTCTACTACAGGAGGAATAAACTTTACGCCGGGTAATATCCAAACAGCATTTTTAAGCAGCATTGGAAGAATCGGATTTGGCACACAGACAGCTCCGAAGGGGCTTTTGGATATTTCGGGAAACAGCGGGAATAATGCGGCTCTAAATGTTAATCAATCAGGGACTGGTGTTTTAGATGATATATTTACCGCCTCAAGATCGGGAACTCCTGTATTTACAATCGCAAACACGGGTTCTGTATATGCGACCTCTTCTGCCACAACCACAGATGCATTCTCAATCGCAGGTAATTCTCTCACCACAGGAAACGGATTAAATATCCTCTCAACCTCTGCCAATCTTAGTTCTGCCAAGCTTCTAAATGTAGATCATACTGCTACATATATTACGGCTGGTGCAATTACGAATGTTACAGGAAAGATTGCAAGTCTTAATAGAGATCTTACGGTGAACAGACCAACCGCAACCATAACCGCAGACATCCCTATTAGTGATGCCGGTCAAAAGTCTGGAAATTCGGGAAGCTGGTCACATACTACAGGATCAGGTATTAATCGTATATTAATAGTCAGCGTTGTTACAGAAAATGTTGCTCAAGATGCATCCTCAATTACTTACGGAGGTTCAAGTCTAACTAAAATTCCAGGCTGTCAATTGTATTCTTATTCAAATGTGCAAATGTGGTATCTTCTCGAGTCTGGTATTGCGGCAGCTAGCAGTAGCACTATAGAAGTGACTTTACCCGCCGCCGACCCTAATTATTGGACAGCATCAGGAGTAAGTTACAGTGGAGTTAATCAGACAAGCACATTTCGCGCTTCCTGTAATACTGAGTCAGGAACCTCCTCCCAACCAAGCTTATCAGTTACAAGCCAGAATGGAGATCTGGCTATAGATGCTATAGCGCTTCTAGCTACCTCTCCAACGCTTACAGTGGGAAGCGGGCAAACAGAGCGATGGAACCAAACAGCTACCACCCTTACCAGGGGAGCATATTCTGATGAGCCAGCGACCGGATCAAGCGTTAATATGGCTTGGACTGTAGGGGGTGGTGGCCCTGGCTGGGTTCATACAGGAGTAGCGCTTGTTCCTAGTCCGGGTAGTTTAAATATTACAGGAAGCGTTGCTTCTATAGCATCCAATTGCACTGTGACTGCCGGTTCTTGCACCGACAGCTCGAATATTCTTTCTCTTACCCAGAGCTATGGGCTCTCAACAGGTGCAGTTCTTAATATCACAAGCTCAGGGCTGGGGGCAATGCTTAATATTTCTGGTGCATCCGGCGGACAAGCGGCCGCAATTATTAATCAGACTTCAACTACGCAGAATATCTTAGCCGCCTCATCTTCTGGAGTAACCAAGTTTGTAATAAATAACATAGGAAGGGTAGGAGTAGGTAATGCAACTCCAATTGGTCTTTTGGATATTTCGGGAAACTCTGGAAACAATGCCGCTCTGATATTAAATCAAACAGACTTTTCACCGAATGCAGATCTTTTCACTGCTTCAAAATCAGGAAGCACTGTATTTACAATTAATAACTGGGGTTCTGTCTTTGCTACGTCTTCGGCAACCCAAGGAGACGCATTTTCTATCGTGGCAAACTCACTCACTACAGGCAAGGGATTAAATATCCTCTCAACATCTACCAATTTTACCTCTGCCAAGCTCCTAAATGTTGATCATACTGCTACATATAGTACTAGCCAAACGAATTCGGGAAATCTGCTAAATCTAAACAGAGCTTTTGGATTGGGAGATACCCTTTCTTATGATTCTGCTTGGGGTAGTGTTGTGGCCACTGCCACTACTCCCCAAACATTTTCCTTCACCGCTCCTGCTGCGACAAACAGAATGATTATTGTGGGAGTGGGTTTTGCGAATACAAACGCAGATGGAGTATCTGTTAGTACCATAACTTGGGGGAGTACATCATTATCACAAATTCCGGGATGCACTAAAAACAACACGGTCGCAAATAATATAAAAGTGGAGATGTGGTACGCTGTGCTGGGGGACTCTTCAACTGCTCAGACTGATACTGTTACAGTTACTCCAACTGGAGGCTCCTCAAGTGATTGGTACGTAGTGGAGGCCCTATCTTATAAGGGAGTGTCTCAGGCGGGTTCAGGTTCCTTCAGGACCACTTGTAATGCTCAATCCGGAGATAGCCAATTTCCAAACACCGGGGCTGTTTCAAGCTCAACCGGCGATTTGGTTGTAGATGCATCTGCCGCTACTTCCAGTGCCACTTTTACTGCTGACAGCGGGAATACACAAAGAACAAGTTTTGGTAAAATTAATGTACTAAGAATGGCAATGTCCGAACAAGCCGGAGCCGCTACTGTTACAAACCAAGAGAAGATAACAAATGCCGAAAGAAAATGGGTATCGGTTGGTGTTTCGATGAAACCAGTGGGTACGATTTTAACTCTTTCCGGCGCTCTGGCTAATCTTACTTCCAATTGTACTCCAGGAGCAGGGAGCACTTGCACCGACAGCTCGAATATTCTTTCTCTTACCCAGAGCTATGGGCTCTCAACAGGTGCAGTTCTTAATATCACAAGCTCGGGTCTTGGATCAATGCTTAATTTGTCCGGCTCATCCGGTGGGAAAGCAGCAGCAATTATAAACCAGACGGCAACAGGTGGAGGAGCAGACATCTTTACAGCCTCGGCATCGGGGGCTACTATATTTACTGTGACAGGAGGAAGCGGCGGGGATTTGCTTGTGGGGGCAGCCGGAGCCAATACGACTACTAATATAGGCGGCAATGGTATACTAGCCTATGGAGCTATTTGTGCAGATGATTCTCTAGATACTGCTGATGACTGTATTGATGCTGCAAGAACTGCAGGCACTGTATATGGTATTGCTTCAAGCTTTACGATTGATGATATAGCTGAAAACTTCCCGACACTTGATGATTCAATAGAAGCCGGGGATGTTATAAGCTTAAATTATCAACCCATACCTGATACTCCACCCTCTGATCCTTTTGTATATGACTACGAAACAGAATTTGTTCAAAAATCAACCACAGGTTCTGCAATGCTTGGTATAATCTCAGAAAAACCAGGAGTGTTACTTGGTGGGCATGGCCAGAAAACAGATCCTCGATCAGTCAAAGAAGTCCCTGTTGTTCTTTCTGGTCGTGTTCCTGTAAAAGTATCTACGGAGAATGGGGAGATAAAAGCGGGGGATTCACTAACTTCTTCCAGTAAGCTGGGTGTAGCCATGAAGGCAACAAAGCCTGGAATGGTTATAGGTACTGCTCTAAAAGATTACAGTAATCCCGACCCGAATATTGTTGGTAAAATTTCAGTATTCATAAATCTGTCGTGGAAAGATCCAAGGGTTCAGATATTGTCAGATGGTTCTGTTAGTAATCCGTATGCGCAGTTTAGTGCAGAACAAGCGAGTCAGCTCTTGGGACTGATTAGTCCTCCTGCATCCCCTTCGGCAGGCTCAGGGTCTTCGGCAGGTTCGGCAAGCTCACTGCAGGCAACTTCTTCGGGGAGCTTTGATCTTGCGAGGGATCAGAATTTTGTAGATCTTAAAAATAGAGTGGCAAGTGTTGAGGCGCAGATTGAGGATTTGAGAAATTCGATAGTTAACAGCTCAACGCAGTCCGCATTCTTGGCTTCAATAAATAGTCAGCCCGCGGTTTTGGGAGCTTCCACGTCGGCGGATTTTGTTTCAAATCTTCAAAATCTTGATATACAATCGGCTACGATTTCAGGGGATCTGATGGTTTTGGGAAGAACTACCTTGACTGATCTTGGTGTAACAGGAAATATTGCGGCAGGCTTACTGTCTATCCACGGACTTGACTCATCACTTAACAACGGAGACGGCGGAGCCTCTATAAATAGTATTGGAGATCTCAATTTGCAGAGTAACCAGCTTGGAGGAATAAATATACTTGCGGGCAAAGTAACAATTGATACTTCGGGAAACATAAAGACCGAAGGCGAGATAACGGTTAAGAAAGTCAACATAGATACGACTCAGCTTAGCTCGGCGTCGCTTGGTTCCGCAACCCTCTCCGCAGGGGATACAAGCGTTGTAGTTTCAACTACAGCAGTAACAGGGAGATCAAGGATACTCGTTACGCCAACCACCAAGACCGGCAATCAGGTGCTCGTAGTCAGTAATAAATCTTCCGGAAACGGATTCACAATAACAATCGAACAACCTTATGACAGAGATATTAAGTTTGATTGGTGGATAGTTGACGAAGCCAACTAAATTTAAGAATATGAATGATAAAAAAAGAGCAGGTTACGAATATCTATTAGCTTATAAAATCACCGTGCCGATCTACGATTATACAGTCGAATTTGTAAAAAGATGGATTGTCTATAGCTCACGTACACGGGATCAGATGGAACAGGCTGCCCGTTCAGGGATGGCTAATATAGCCGAAGGTAATAAGCAAAAGAGCCTGGAGCTTTATATTAAGTTGGGTGGTATTTCACGCGGAAGCCTTGAGGAGCTTCTGAAAGATTATTTATCATATGCCCGACAAAATTCCATAGATATTTGGGATAAGCAAAGATGTATAAGGGAGATAAGGGAGATAAGCGAAATATGGGGGATAATAAAAAACAATCCCACTCTCCCCGATAACCCCAATTTCCCCGATCTCCCACATGATAAGAAGAAGGCAGTTAATTTAATGCTGACTCTAATTAATCAAGCGAACTATCTCTTAGATAAATTAGTCGAGTCCTTGCTAAAAAAGCATCAGGAGAAGGGCGGATTTTCGGAAAATCTTCTAAAAAGAAGACTTAAATATAGAGCAAGATAGAATAATTAGGTAATTAGAAATTTTAGCTGGGTATGAGTATAGAAGTTAGTCATTATATAGAAAGGAGAATAATAAATCTTCTGCTTTTTGCAATGGAGCTAAAGAAGGAGGTCCCTCTTACCAATGTTAATTTTGTTTTGATAAACCAGATAACAAGAACAATTAAATCGCTTGAGCAAATTTACAAAAAAGCAAGAGAAAAAAGAGAGGGGGAGGAGGGCACAATGGAAGATGTTAGAAAAGAAGCTCAGGATACAAGGTATTGGGTAAGGATATTAAAAGAAACTAATAACAGCAGGTTTTATAAATTAATAGACGAGCTGGAGGATGAGAGCGAGGAGCTTATTAGGATTTTCTCAAGGATTATAAGCATGAATTAGAGGGTTTCTCTCTTTTCCTGAATGCCTAAAAGCCAGAGCACTGCTTCTTTTTTGTAGCGCCTGTCTCCTCGGGAGTTGATTCTTATTGCAGGAAGTTTTCCGCGCTTGCCCCATCGTTTAATTGTAAGAGGAGAAACCCGCAGGATTTGAGCAACTTCCCTTACTGTTAGAAGATCAGGAAGATTATTGATTGATAGGGTTTGATCTGCCATACGCTTGAGACTATATTCTTAATAGTCTTTCCCGATTATATCGGGACTTTATGATAGTTAATTATCTATAAAGTAACAAAGTGGAACAACTTTGTCAATAGTTAAAATCAGTGATCGGTTCTCAGTTGTCAGTTCTCAGCCATCGGTTAGTCGGTTAGCCAGTGAACCGGTAAGCTGAAGACTGACAGACATAAATCAGAAGACAGATAACTGAAGACGGACAACAGCTATTTTAGTTCTACTGTTGCCCCAGCCGTAGTTAACTTAGTTTTTGCTTCTTCGGCGGTTTTTTTGTTAACAGCGGTTATTACCTCTTTTGGAGCGGCATCTACTAAGTCTTTTGCCTCTTTAAGTCCCAAAGTCGGAACTAATTCTCGCAAAGTTTTAATAACTGCAATTTTGTTTGCTCCGGAATTTGTAATTACAACATTAAAGACTGTCTGCTCTGGTTCGGCAGGCTCACCACCTTCGGTTCCTGCGTCTTGCCCTGAACCTGTCGAAGGAGCAACCATTGCTTGTGCAGAAACTCCGAATTTCTCCTCCAAAGCTTTTACAAAGTCCGAGAGTTCCAAAACAGACATTTTCTCAACTGTTTTTAATAAATCTTCAATTTTCGTTTTTTTATCTGCCATATCTACACCTCCCTTCGGTCGGTAATTTCTAAATCTTAATTTCTAATTTCTAAACAAATCCCAAATTTCCAATGACCAAAAATCAGATCAATTAGATTAATTAGGTCAATTAGGTTAATTTTTCTTTGTTTCTATCGCTCTTAGCGTAAATACTAATCTTTGAAGATTCCAAGAAAGTGCCCTATGCAAACCAAAAATAGGAGATTTTAATCCGCTTACAACTTGAGCAAGCAACACTTCGCGAGAGGGGAGTGAGGCCAGTTTTAGCAATTGCTCACCGGCAAGCACTTGATTATCTAGAATGCCAAATTTAATCGTAGGAAGACCAAGCATTTTAAGACTTTTTGTAAGCTGCTTTAGGGGCATTATCACATCATCATAAACAAAAAGCGTCGCAGTTGGATTCTGCAAGCCTTCGTCATTTTCCATTTTCCATTTTCCCCCGCTTCGCCCAAGCTTCGCGGGGCGAGCATTTTCCATTTTTAGAGCCAGCCTGAGTAACGTATTTTTTGTCACAATAAACTCGGCATTTAATACTTTTAGGGATTTTTTAAGTCCCTCAAGCTGTTTGTGAGTTAAACCCTGATAATTTGTAAAAACTAAAGCCTTGGCTTTTGCCAGTTTTTCGGAAAGCTTGGCAACAATTTGTTCTTTCTTTTCCCGATTTTTGCTTATTTTCGTATTCATAATAGATTAATTTTCAAATAAAAAAGCACCTTTTTGAGGTGCCGCATTATAAACTTTATTACTTTATGAACTTTTAACAAATTCGGCTCCTCGGTGAGATTTTTAATCCCGCTGTGGCGGGAAACTCACTGTCTTAGGCTTCGTAAGTTTACAAAAAAAACAGAGCCCAGTCAATACCCAAAAGCACCCAAAAGGGGACGGTCCTCAGAGATATTGACATATCAATCC
>Ga0155905_110_pt1 | contig 14417 bp, 13 predicted proteins | sample RifCSPlowO2_01_FD_107559 | JGI IMG/M metagenome (GOLD analysis project Ga0155905, IMG submission 107559) | Candidatus Levybacteria bacterium RIFCSPLOWO2_01_FULL_38_21 | reverse complement strand
GAGCAACTGCTTCATGTTTCAAGATACATACATTTAAATCCTTCGACAGGATATTTAGTAGATATCAATAATTTACCTACCTACAAATGGTCATCTTTATCTGAATATCTAGGGGAAGTTACAAATAATTTAAGTTTCATCAGTAAAGATATGATTTTAGGGTTGATTGGAGGAGCTGATAAATACCGTCAGTTTGTGTTTGATCAAGCCGAATACCAGAGGGAACTTGGTCTGATTAAGCATCTTATTCTGGAGTAAAATCCTTATGTTGGAAGCTATCTAACACCGGGGGTTATATTTATTCTTATATACAAAAGAACAGTAAATTTTGCCCCCTTGACAAGTAGCTTAAGATATGTTCATACTTAATCTATACATGAAAAAACTGCTCAAGAAAATTTCGTCTAGATTCTCAACTTTCAACTTTCCCTCCTTCGTCAAGACTTCGGCGGGCAGGCAATTCTCAGTCCTCCAAAAAGGTTTCACACTCATCGAGCTTCTTATTGTTATTGCGATTATTGCTGCTTTGGCAATTGCTGTATTTGTAGCTTTAGATCCGGCCACAAGAATTAAGGACGCAAAAGATGCAAGAAGAACCGCAGATGCAGATACTATTTTAACAGCGATCCATGCATCTATTGTAGATACTAAGGGAGCATTACCTACAGGACTCACAACGAGTATGGCAGAAACGCAGTTGGGTACCGGTGCAACAGGGTGTGCTATCGCAACTGGCGGATGTGCAGTAGTGGCTACTGCCTGTGTTGACCTTGCAACCCCGCTTGTTAAATACTTAAAATCAATTCCCATCGATCCATCAGGCGGTACTACATATACGGCGGCAAAAACTGGTTATTCAGTTACTGTTGACGCCAATAATATTGTTACCATCAAGGCTTGCGGTGTAGAAGGCACAACGAACATCTCTGTATCCCGCTAGGGTATCGCGCTAGGGTATGATTTTGTTTAGGAAACCTCTTGTATGCTATCTTGATGGAAATTTTTTAGAAGTATTCGAAACAAATAACAATAACCAACAGCGCCTTTCTTTCTCTCCTTCCTCCATCCAACACTCAGAAACAGTTGACAAAAAAAAATATTCAGAGGAGCTTCAAAAGTTTATTGAAGGGCTAAGGCTAAAAGAAGGAAAAGGAATTATTCTTTTATCTTCGGGCCTTGTTTATGTAAGCGAAATTGATATTACGGGTAAAAACGAAAAAGATGAGGCAGAAAAATTTCTAACTACTGTTCCTCTCTTAAGAAGTAATATTGCTACAATTTCACTTCACAACAAAAATAAACTCCGAATACTTGCAGCAAATAGAAAACTTTACGAAGGGGTGCTTGAGGTACTTAAAATGAATAACATTGAGATTTTTTGTGTTGTTCCGGTTTCTGTTTTTGGCAGTAGAACAAGTGATCAGGAATTTACCGTTAAGGAAGCAAGAAAGATTACCGCAGAGAAAAAGATACTTAAAAGATATAATTTCCTTCAAGATAAACAACAGCTTCAGGTTGATAAAAATTCCGACCGAATCGATTCGCTTGAAGGAGAAGGAAAAAAAAGTTTGCAAAAACAGCTTATTTTTCTTAGCCTCAGTCTTTTACTATTAGCAGGTGCTACCGGATATTTTTTATTATGGTCCCAAACCATAGCAAACCCCTGGTTTAAAAAGCCGCAGTCTCTGCATCCGAAACCAACAATAGTGATAGCTCCTTCTATAACTTCTCAACCTAGTCCTACGACAAAACCTTTGACGGATAAGTCGGCCATAAAAATTCAAATTCTCAATGGATCAGGCATTGAAGGACAGGCAGGAAAATTAAGTAATCTCCTAAAAGAAGTTGGGTATAACAATGTCACTATAGGGAATACAGATAATTTGGGACAGAGAACAACAATTATATACAACAAACTACTCCCAAAAGATATGCTCTTAGGTATAACGGATGCAATGAAAAACGACTTTCCTGATCCAACGTTACAAGAAGCGAGCCAAGCGGGAGAATTTGATATTCTTATTACTACAGGAAGCTAGGAAGCTTTTAGCCTTTAAGGTCTCGCTTTCCAAACAATGCCATTTTGGGTGGATGACGGGTGATGCTCCCGCGACCTTCAGGTCCACAACCTGATGCTCTACTGTTGAGCTACATCCACCACGTAAAATTTTGCATTGCAAAATTAATCGCGTAAACAGCGTTAGCGGCGCTGTAACGCGACTTTACGCTGTGCGTAGGAACGTTTTCGCCAGAGGCGAATTACGTTCCACCATCCTAATTATATCATCATCCAAGCTCTTCTTCTACTCCACCTTTCAAAATCTGGCCAAATATTGCTCCCGTAGCAAAACCACCAACATGTGCAAAAAAGGCAATTCCACCTATTTCTGAAGAAAAGGGTAGAGAGACAGCGCCAGATATAAGTTGTAGGATAAACCAGTATCCGAGCATAAAAGGAGCAGAAATATTCATAATTGCAGGAAATCCAAAAACAGGCACAAGAGTTCGAATTTTAGATTTCGGAAATAAGACATAATAAGCACCTAAAACACCAGCTATTGCCCCAGATGCGCCAAGCATTGGAACAGAAAATGATGGCATTAAAATATATTGTGCAAAATTACCAATTATTCCGGACAAAAAATAAATTAAGGGATAAAAAAACCAGCCGGTATATCCTTCCACGTTATCTCCAAAAACCCATAAAAACCACATATTGGAAATAATATGAAGAAAACCTCCGTGCAAAAATATTGCAGTTGTAAAAGGGGCAAGAGTTAAAAAATTGCCAAACGAGACCTGCGCGGGAATTAAAGCATATTTTTGAATTAAAAATTCCGGATTTGATGTAATTAGCTGTTGAATAAATACATAAACAGTTGAAACTATAAGAATTATATTAATAAAAGGAAGTCTTCGGGCTTTTATAGAATCGGAAAGCGGAAACATCTGCGCGCCAGAGAGGAATCGAACCTCCAACCTACTCCTTACCTGCCCGCCGAACTTTGCACTGGTGAGAGGAATCGAACCTCCAACCTACTCCTTAGAAGGGAGTTGCTCTGTCCATTGAGCTACACCAGCCCGTCTTTGGCAGGCGGGGAAGGGAGTTGCTCTGTCTATTGAGCTACTGGCGCCAATATTACATATATTTTACCAAAATTTAAAAATAAAGCAAAAAAATCTGTTATAATGATTGAGTGAGAACTTTTTTATCCTATCTTCATAAAAATCAATTTCTTGCCGCGATATTTTTTATTCTCTTTTTATTTTTTCTAATAAAAATTAAGGGAATTGTAATAGTGCTATTTATTTCTTATATATTAATGGCTTCTCTTTATCCAGCAGTTTTGTTTTTGAAAAAACAAAAAATTCCAAATATTCTTGCTACCTTAATTCCCTATTTAGTTCTTCTTACACTTTTTTTGCTTCTCATAATACCTCCTTTGCCTTTTCTAACCTCGCAAATTCAATCACTTATAAAAGACTTTCCTCAATATTTTGAGAATGCCGCGCTTATAATAGGATTTAAGGTAGATTATTCTAGTTTTAACTCTTCAATTTCCGATTCTTTATCGGGAATTGGAAAAAATATCTTCTCAATAACCGGGAAAGCCATTAACATCGTTTTTTCCGCTCTTACTATATTTGTTATAAGCTTTTATCTTCTTTTATATAGAGACAGTTTTAAACTTTCCATAGTTAATTTTTTTCCAAAAGAAAAAAGAGAAAAAGTCGAAGATGTTTTATGTAAGATAGAAAAAAAACTGGGAGCATGGGCTAGGGGACAAGCTGTTTTATCACTTATTATTGGAGTTTTTACCTGGGCAGTTTTAACACTACTTCAAGTGGATTTTGCCCTTCCATTGGCAGTAGTAGCTGGAATTCTTGAAATAATACCAACGGCTGGCCCAATCTTGGCTTCTATTCCCGCAATAATTGTCGCTCTAACAATATCTCCAACGCTTGCTCTTGTTGTTGCCATCTCCTATTTTATTATTCAGGCAATTGAGAATAATATCCTTGTTCCAAAAATTATGGAAAAGTCTGTTGGACTTAATCCTGTTGTTGTGCTATTGGCAATTTTAGTTGGCGGAACCTTAATGGGAGTTATAGGAGCTCTTCTTGCTATACCCTTTTTATCGGCTCTGATAATAATTTTAGTCTCCGTAGAAGACGAGTAATCTTAGAGCAGATATATGATAATGAATGTTAGTGGTTACTGCTATTTTCATTCACAATTTCTCCATCTACAATCTGGCTTTTACTTGCCCTGAGCCCAGTCGAAGGGTCAAAATCGGACAGATGTGATTTTTTCTTGGGCTGTTGCTTGTCGCCCATCTTTCTCAAAAGATAAAAAAGTACTAAAGGCACAATGGATAAAAATATTTTTCTGATTATAATGAACTGAATCATCAGCGTAGCTTACCCAGAATTTCCCCCAACTTTTTTATTTCCTCTCCGTACCTCCCCCAATCTCCTTCCCGTTGTGCACGGATGGCGGTTTCATACGCTCCTGTTGCTTGCTGAAGAAGGTCTTCTTTGGTCGTACCCTGCCTGCCGGCAGGCAGGTCGGTGGGTGATGTTGCAACAGGTGTTTTCCCGGATGGTTTGGTTTGATCCTCGGCAGTGCCAAATATCTTAGCAAGACCTGCTTCTAATGTTTCTTCCATGGCAATTTTGTTCTCATATGCAACGATTACCCGCTTGAGTTCCGGGATTTTTCCTGTCGCTGCCTTAAGGTAAAGCGGCCGGACATAGACCAAAGACTCTTCAATCGGAATGACCAGAAGTGAACCTTGAATTACCTGAGAACCGCCTTGATCCCACAAGGAAATTTGTCTGCTGATTTCAGCGTCCTGATTGATCCGGCCGATGATCTGTTTGGGACCAAAAACCAGTTTATCCTTGGGAAAGCGGTAAACGACGAGCTTGCCGTATTTCTGTCCATCATTTCTGGCAACCATCCAGGCAGACAGATTGTCTTTTGCCCGGGGAGTAAACGGCAGCATTAAAATATACTCCTCTTTTTTTTCACCGGGAAGCTTCATAATCATGTGCCGGGGATCCATTGTTTGTGCCTCACCATCGGTTTGTGGTGCGTTTCCTTGGGCAATAGCAGGGATTTCCCACTGATCCTCTTTGTTATAGAAAATTTGCGGATCATCCATATGGTAAGTAATGTAGATTGCAGTTTGCAAAGTAAAAATGTCCTCTGGATAGCGAAGATGGCGAGTCAAGCTCTTAGGCATCTCCTCAAGTTTTTGAAAAGTTTTGGGAAATATCTTGGCATAGGTTTTTATAATTGGATCATCCAAATCGGCTTGATAAAAGTTGATCGTTCCATCGTAAACATCTACTACTACTTTGACTGAATTTCTAATGTAGTTTACCTTACCCCCATTTAGTGGTAATGGTTGAGAATACGGATAGCGGTCGGTTGATGTATAGGCATCAAGTATCCAATACATTTTGCCTTCAGCGATTACAAGATATGGGTCGCGGTCGTAGGTAAGAAAGGGAGCAATTTTAATAACTCTTTCTTTTATATTGCGATAATAAAGGATACGGCTCTCTTTTGTAACATCGCTTGATAAAAATAATTTGAGAGATCCAAAGCGCAAAGCGTAAAAAAGCCGGCGCAAAGGAGAGTTAATCTCAACTCCACCGCGTCCGCCATACGACGTATACACATTTTTATCTCCTTTGGGGTAATCGAATTCTTTGGATTTCGTTTTGACGATTACATACTCATTAGGGATTTCCCCGTAGTAAACTTCCGGCCTTGTGACCGCAAGTTCTTTGACTTCGGACTTTGGAGGAAGGTCTTTGACAAATAAAACCGGTAACCCTTCCGGAGTAACCTGATTGACAGGTCCTGCAGCAATGCCATAGCCGTGAGTAAATGTAAGCCGCTCATTAATCCAGTTTTTATTTGGTAGGCTGTCGGAAGCTAATTCTCTGGGAGAAAGCATAATTTGGCGTACCTCATTGTTAATTATGTAGCGGTCGTTATCAACAGAGGTAAATTCGTAGTAAGTTCTGATCTCCTGGATTTGCGAAAAGGTGGAGAGAAGCGGCGCTCTGTCCCAGAGTCTGACATTTTTGATTGTCAGGTTGTTAGCTGCTATATCAGAAGCTGTAATTGGTTTACTAGCTTCTATTTCCCGCTCTTCCACTTTATCCAGACCATAAGCCTTGCGGCTGGCCTCGATGTTATGTTTGATAAACGGCGTTTCTTTGGTAAGCTCATTAGGCGAGACGACAAGTTTTTGAAAGACTGAGGGAATAATTGAAGACGCAAACCCGACTATTACAGTCAAAAAAATTGCTCCGAAAAGAGGAATTATTTTCCCTGAAATCCCGTAAAATAGCGCTAAGATAGCAGCCAAACCATAAACAAAAACAGATACTTTAAGGATTGGTATCATGACATTGGCATCGGTGAAGGCCGCACCAAATACCGGACCGCTCTGACTGGTAAGTAAACTATAGAGTGAAAGGTACGTACCGGCGGCAATTGTTGTAAGAAAGAGAGACAGTAGAGTGCCGATGTGCAGTCTGGCTTTCTGATCAGTACCCAGATTTTTCGCGGCTTTCAAAAGCGGGCTTGCGGGTTTACCGATCAATTTGGATAAGTCAAATTTACCCAAGATACTTGACAGATTAAGGCTGCCTCGCAGAATGTAGATCGCGCCGCAACCGATAAGCGATATCAGAATAACGGTTTTTATAAGGCCGAGCCCCAAGGAGTACACAGGCAGGGAAAACACATAGAAAGATACATCTTGACCAAATATCGGGTCTTTTTGACCAAACGGCGCGGCTGAAAGGAATTTTAAGACATCATGCCAACTACTTGAGGCTAAAAGAGCGATAAAGATAGAAATAATACAGCTTAAGATAATGCCGAGTTTTCCTATTATCCTGCCATTTAAGCTTATTGGTTGATTGATACCGATGAGAGCTCCAGGAATGGCTGTCATCCATGGTATTTTTGAACGCACGGCAAGAGATAGGTTCGTAAGAAGAAAGATTGCGGCAATAATTCCTGCTGCGGCTCCTACAATGATTTTAGTGCTGAGGAATTTGACAAAAACTTCGGTAAGTCCTACTTCCTGGTACCACCACCAGTCGGTAATCAGGGAAACAATGCTTGAGAAGAAGATAAAAGTGACAAAGGCTATGCCTAAAAATGCCCAGGAAAAAAATTTAGTGAATTTCATAAAACCGGCTTTTCCAAGTCTTGGCCGGTTATAATTGATGATGTTTCGCGACTCTAAAACGTCCGCCAGCTGGCGGAACCATCCGTCTTATTGCTCCGCATCACCCAAGGCGATGTTAGACTAATGTGTAGTATAGCAGAAGTTCCCGAAAAGAAAAAGACCCCATTGCTGAGGTCTTATCCCAAGAGATTCTATTGCTAGAATTCCTCTAACTCTACAGCTTGCGCCATAAAGCTGATTTTAATTTAAACTAATTGTGCTTTTTTGTCAAGCACCAGCTGGAGTAATCAAGCAACAATCTCTCTAAGCTCTGAGCGGGATTTTATAAAGAAGTAGCCGATAACTATGGCTGTGACAACTGGCGTAAACCATTCGGGAATATGAAAGCCAAAGCTATTTAGAATCATAATTATTCCCAAAAAGAGGATCGAATACATCGCGCCGTTTTTTAGATAAACATACTTTTGAATCCTTTCAATGTTATGCATAGTCACTTCTCTGACTACAAAAGCTCCGACGCCGTTACCCAGTAAGATCAGCGGTACAGATAAGGTAAAAGCAAAAGCACCTATCACTCCGTCAATAGAAAAAGTGGCATCAATCACCTCAAGGTAGAAAATCTTACTTAAATCCGAGCGGATTTGACTATTTGTAAGAAGACTGCTTTCAGCCTGCTGCGCATTCTCCTTAAAGCCATGAGTAATAAAAAAGGCAGTTGAGCCAACTACTGCTCCAAAAGCCATCAACGGATTCACCTTTAGAGCAAACCAGACAATTGCCGCTAAGATTATGGAAACAATAGCGTAAAACCAAACCCCAAGAGATTGAATAAACTTCTCGCCCCGAAGTCCAAATTTCTTTGGCTCTAAAAATAGCCAATGAAAAAATAGAAAAATTAAAAATGTTCCTCCCCCTATAAGCAGGATCGGAGCTGATAATTCTACTGCTTGATGTACTTTTGGGTCAGAGCTAAAGGCAGCGGTGATAGTTCCCACAGGTCCTAGGGATGGATTGGTAATCCAAACAATAGCAAACGGCAGCAGACCTCTGAGCAAAAAAACAGCAATCAGAAGTCCCCAAATTAAAAACCATCTGCGGGCCCTTTCGGACATGGTTGATAAAACCTGAGCATTGATGACAGCATTATCAATTGATGAAACCGTCTCAAACAATATTAATCCAAAAACTATTAAGATGATTGAAAAAACATCCATGACGTCATTATATTATATAGTATGCTGGTAGAAATAAGTGAGCTCCTGACGAGGTCTTAGCCAGACTGCCAGGGTTCTTCAAATTGTTCCTATCTGACGGTCTATTACCTGATTTAGTTTATGTTTTGGGTCTAAAAAATGTATAAGCATGCATAATGAACTTCAGCTTAAACGTTTCGCTATAGGACATTGACATTTTTACCATACTTTTGTAGAATTCTTTTGCAGTCTGGAAACAGATTGTTATCAACCGCCCGTTGCAAAAGACGGGCTTTTTTATGGTTTTCTTTCAATCAATTTCTTAATCTTCCTCAAATCAATATAAGCATCTGCTCTTTTTATTAGTTCTCTGGAAATGTGATATTTAGTAGATACAACAATAACCTTTTTATCTTTCTTTTTCAGTTCTTTTAGAAGATAGTCAAAATCACTATCACCGGAAAAGAGCATCATGGTATCAAAAGAGTCTATTTGCTTCATTGTTTCAATTGCAATCTCTACATCAAAATTAGCTTTTCTGGTATGACCTGTTTTCGATTTGTCTTTGATAACTTTTAGTGGTTTGGTGACAAGTTTATATCCTGTCTTTTTTAGAAGTGTCAAAAATGCATCATGAGATTTGCTATTGAAACGGACGGTAAAGAATCCAATGTATTTTAATTTATCTGCTTCTTTTATCCATTTATAAAGTTTTCTGTAGTCTACTTTCCAACCTCTGTCTTTTGCTGAAAGCTCTAAATTTGCAGCATCAATAAAAACAGCTACTTTTCCTTTAACCAGTTTCTTTAACTTTGTACTCACTTATTCTATCCTAACACAGAAATTGCTTCCTGTGATCAAGATAAATTTCAGGAAACGAACATTGGACGTAATGCACTATTGATCCATTTTGGGAAAGTTTAGTTTTCATCAATCCCACCGCCAGGAATATGCCAACAATCTGGATAAACACCACCTTCTCTAACCTTACCAAGAAGAATTTTCTTATCTCTAGAGATTAAAACAGCCGATACTATTGTTCTATCTTGTTGTCTCATTTGTTTTCGACAGTAGTTGCGACGGGAATTGTGCCTGATCTTAAATAAGATTTATCTTCCCAATGTTTATTGCCATAATAATTGATCCAAGTTCCCTAACCTCGATAATAGCTGGTGATTTCTTGAGATTCAAAATTAATAATGTGTAAGTCCCCGTTATCGAAGCCATCTTTAGGATCATGAAAAACCGTCTCAATGCCCAATTGACTACCCGAAGGTTGAGTAACAACATATCCAACTAGCTGATTAGGATTTCTTCTTTCATTAATTCCGCAATTCCTAAGTTCAACAAGATAAGTACCAGGTATTGATACAGTAGCCAAAAATTCCATTGCCGAACCCATGACCTTAAAAGGTTTTATCTGTGTGTCTGATAATTTTGTTACTTTAATATTCATGCTATTTCAAATTAGTTCGATTCCCGTTAGGGTATTATGTTATAGGGCCAGATTTTTACAAATTTTATCAACTTTCTGAAGCTAAAATCCACGAGTTCGATAAAATTCGTATGGAGCGGGATAGGGGAGTCGAACCCCTCTTTTTTGCTTGGAAAGCAAATGTTGAGCCGATCAACTAATCCCGCAAGTTTATAAGGGTCGGGGACAGAGGACTCGAACCTCCGACCTCACGGTCCCAAACCGCGCGCTCTACCCAACTGAGCTAGTCCCCGCGTGCCACAGTGCCAGTCGACACGTGGCTATCGCGCACCGAATGGTGCACGTGCCGCGGGAGAGAGTCGAACTCTCACGCCCTTACGGACAAGGGCTCTTAAGGCCCTCGTGTCTACCATTCCACCACCGCGGCCTTCATACCTATTTTACTTTATATTGAATATCTATTCAACTATGGGGTGGGGGTTCTATTCCTTGAGATTTTAAAGAGTAATCCAAAAGGTCTTTCATTTCCTGTCGTCTGTTATCACTCCCTAAAAGAATTCCGATTATTTTATGGCCTTTGTAATCAAGATATGTAACAAGACATAGACCCGCCTCGGGCGTATAACCTGTTTTAACACCCAAAACCCCCGGGTAGCTTGTTAAAAGATTTGTCTCATTTTCTAAGTAGAAATTCTTGTGGATTCTTGTTTGAGGAATATTATAGTCAGAAGTAGAAACTACCTCATTAAACAAGGGAAAATTTAAGATTGCGTATCGTGTTATAACAAGAAGATCGTAAGCGGTTGTATATTGTTTCCCCTCTCCCTCAAGCCCGGTTGGGTTTGTAAAATTAGTATCCGAAAGCCCTAAGGCTTTTACCTTATTATTCATTGCTTCGATAAACTTTTCTCGTCCTCCCGGATAGTTGTTAGCTAATGTTTCGGCTGCGTCGTTTCCAGAATGAAGCATGAGTCCATACAGTAATTCCTTAAGTGACAATACTTCTCCTTCCGAAAGTCCCATGCTGTCTTCCCCAATTAAATCTTTTTTCGTAACTTTGTATTTGTCATCTTTTTTTTGATTCTCTAAGGCAATTATTGAAGTCATAATCTTAGTAAGAGATGCCATTGGAAGTTTTTCTTTTCCATTTTTTTCATATATTACTTTGTTTGTTGTCAAATCATAAATTAAAGAAGCGCGGGCAGAAACTTCTGGGGTTTTTATATCTCCGCCTATCCTGTTATTAAAATCTGGCAACCAAATATTTAGAGTGGAAACCTGTCTGTTTTTAAAAAGAGTTAAAAAATTGGGCAGGGGAGAGTATGTAAATCTGTTAGAAGCTTGGAATTTCAAAAATGCAAAAAGCAGTGCTAATCCTACAAAAACTGCAAAGAACAAGAAAAGCAAAAGTCTCTTCATAGAATTAAATTCTATCACAAATTGATCTCATTTGATTAAGTAGGGTTGGAAATGATAGTTGTTCGCTGGTATAATTTTTACTCCAGCTTATGAAATTTGTAAAGTTAGCCACGGTAATAATTCTACTTCTGATAATTGGTATATCTTCGTTTAGGTATCTGAGCAAAAAATTCACAAATAACCTAATTCTTCAGAAAGTGTCGCAAACAACAGACAACCTAAATGACGATTTGGGCGGGGAAATAAATAATTTGCATCCTCTTACTGTTGAGTCATTAAGAAACACTGAAACACCGGGCTCAGACTTAGTTATTGAGCAAACTTTGGATGCGGGTACAAATTATGATCGATATGTGGCATCCTACAAATCAGACGGGCTCAAAATATTTGGATTACTTACAATTCCTCGTGGCACTAAACCAGAATCAGGCTGGCCAGTAGTGGTTTTTAATCATGGATATATTGCTCCGCAGGAATATAGAACTACAGATAGATACGTTGACCATCAAGACGGTTTCGCAAGAAACGACTACATTACTTTTAAATCCGACTACCGAGGTCACGGATCATCAGAAGGAACCCCCACGGGAGCATACGGATCAAATTCATATACTGTTGATGTTCTAAATGCTGTTTCTTCTTTAAGAAAAAGAACAGACGTCGATAAAAACAGAGTTGGGATGTGGGGACACTCTCTTGGTGGCTATTTGACTCTTCGAGCAATGGTGGTAGATCGGAGCATTAAAGCCGGAGTGATTTGGGGAGGAGTAGTCGGATCTTATTCAGATCTTCTTAACAATTGGAGAAGACCGGGAATTTCTCCCTTTACCTCTCCGCCTGGAGCTAGAGCCAGCTGGAGACAAACTTTAGTTGAAAAGTTTGGAACACCAGACAAAAATCCGACGTTTTGGAACAGCATTTCAGCAAATTCTTATCTAAAAGATATTTCGGGTCCAGTTCAACTTCATCATGGAACTGCTGATTCATCGGTTCGTGTGGAGTTCTCAGAAAAACTAGACAAACAGTTAAAGACAGAAGAGAAGATATCCGAGCTTTATGTTTACGAAGGTGATGATCATAATCTGACCAACAACTTTAATACTGCAATGCAAAGATCGATTGAGTTTTTTGATCGCTACGTAAAAAACTCAAAATAGCTAAATGACGAAAAACTGTCTAAAGAAGATCTGGGGTCGTCTGGTTGCATAAGACACAGTGATTCTGATATAGTCTATCCCTACAACATGCTTGATCCTAAGAAGAATGAAATTAGGTATTATATAGAAGACATATAAAATATGAAACGCATTTTAATAATACTTGTCGTAATGTTTTTATTGTTAAGTAGCGCTTATCTGCTGTTTAGAAATGAGACATCAAGAGCTCCGTTTCTTGAGGTCACAAATGATCAACCTAGTCCATCTCAAAGTGTTGAAAAATTGGCTGTTCTTGCAAGGAATTTGAATATACCTTGGTCCATAGTTTTTCTTCCGGACGGATCCGCACTTTTTACGCAGCGTCCAGGACAAATCCGCGGACTCGATAAAGACGGTAAGGTTACAAGCCTAAAGATCCAAATACCCGACGTAAAACATGTCGGTGAGGGAGGATTATTGGGAATTGCCGTGGATCCGAAGTTTGAAGATAACAGATTTATCTATGTCTATTTCACATTTTCCTCGGACGGAAGCAATACTTTAAATAGAGTTGTAAGATACAAGTTTGAAAACAATCAAATATCATCTGGAAAGGTCTTAGTAGGCAAAATTCCTGGAGCGTCCAACCATAACGGCGGAAGGCTTAAATTTGGTCCTGATGGATTTCTCTATATAACAACAGGGGATGCACAGAAACCATCACAGTCCCAAGATAAAAACTCTCTTGCTGGAAAGATACTCCGAGTTGATAGAGAAGGTAAGTCAGCAGCGGGAAATCCCTTCGATAATCTGGTCTATTCATATGGTCACCGAAATCTCCAAGGACTAGCATGGAATTCAAAAGACATGCTGTACGCAACAGAGCATGGTCCTCTCGCTCATGATGAGGTTAACAGAATTATTCAAGGAGGAAATTATGGATGGCCAGAGATTCAGGGAACGCAAACAAGAAGCGGAATGATATCTCCTCTGAGAGAGAGCGGACTGTCTACATGGGCGCCTTCAGGAGCAGCATTTTATAATACTAGGTTTTTCTTCGCTGGCCTTCGCGGAACAGCTGTTTTTGAAGCAAAATTTGAAGGTGAGTCAGTAGACCTAAAAGAGCATTTCAAGGGAGAATTCGGAAGGATTCGAGATGTAGTCTTAGGTCCTGACAACATGATTTATATTTTGACCAACAACACAGACGGTCGAGGAAACCCTGGCCCAGAAGACGATAGAATTATAAAAATAGATCCCACCAAGCTTTAATTTCCACTAGTAAAGTATTGCTCTAATTTAACAAGAATAGAGAAATAGAGGGATAATTTCGGACATGATCATTTGTGGTTATATAGCTTAATTGTTATTACCGGCCTTTATGTAAATTTCGTTGCGCATTAATTCCCCTTTTGGCATTTATTTAATCCTCAAACGCAATCTTTTTGCAGACTAGTTTTAAGCTGTCTCTGGTTGACCATGTAGGAATTTTTTATTAAAGGCGATTGTCCACCCTAGAATCTATTTTTACGATATAAAAGTATGAGGTTAAGAATTAAAAGAAGAACTAAACCTATATAAGAAACTATCTGAATCATTGTGCGTTAAACCCTTCATCAATACCGTTTTGTAAAATCCAAAAAATATAAACTGCATTTCCTAAAATCGCGGCATATCGCAATAGTTTATAAAAATAGTTTATGTTCATAGTTGCATTATATTCTAGCAGTTCTTACATCGTACCTTTGGCATACCATAAAAAGCTTCCGGGCTTGGTATCCTAATTAAGACTTTTTAGTTTCGGAAAAATAATTTTCAAACATTGTTTTATGGCTTCCAAATCTGATAAAATTAACCAGTATTGCCGAGTCGTCTAACGGTAGTCATGCCGAAGGCAGATCCGCCTCTGGCGGAGACAACGGACTTTGGATCCGTTTATTTTGGTTCTGCGCCAAAGGCGCATCAGCCTCTGGCTGAGAATCCAAATGTATTATATTTACGTATTGAAAAG
>Ga0155905_120_pt1 | contig 22117 bp, 21 predicted proteins | sample RifCSPlowO2_01_FD_107559 | JGI IMG/M metagenome (GOLD analysis project Ga0155905, IMG submission 107559) | Candidatus Levybacteria bacterium RIFCSPLOWO2_01_FULL_38_21 | reverse complement strand
TGAATATCTGAAAATAAAGTTCTTTTTTTGCGCCAGATGTGAAAAAACAAATAACCCCCCCCCAGAATAACAAAAGCCCAAAGCTTATATTCCGCAATAAAGGCATTTAACATCTGCAGTGGATAATTCAATAAAGTTAAAAAAGCATTACTTGTAAAAACATACACTCCCCTAAAAGGAGGAATTTCAATAGGGAAAAACGGATTCTGGAAAATCAAAAAATTTCGTATATACCAAGAAAGTCCAAGAATTGAGAACGGAATTAAAAATACCAAAACTCTTGAGAAGGATATTACTTTAATAATTTTTTTATAGTAAAATATCAACAAAGATAATATTAATAGAACTCCAGTATATTTTGTTCCCAAAATCATACCAGACAGAAAACCGAGTCCTATGAAATAGCTAAATTCTTTTTTTGGTTTTTCAAGTGAAATTAATGAAAATATAAAAAATACCGCAAGCCAAATGTCAATTACTTGAGTGTTTAACCATCTTAATATTGTATTCTGAGTGCTTACGACAATAGCAAATAGCATCGAATAAAATTTTTCGAGTCCAAAATTTCTTGCGAGCAAGAAACAGCCTAGAAATAATAAAAACCAGGCAAGTATATTGTAAGTGTTAAGAGGTAAACCAACCAGCATAAATAGAGATAGGATTAGTTCGGATGCACCCGGATAAAATTGCGGAAGAACTGTGCTGTGAAAATTTAGAATCGTCCCATTCAGCACAAATTTTGCAATAGGAATATGCCAACCAATACTATCTCCTTCCAAAGGAATTTTTTGAATAAAAATTCCGTTGTACAAATAATAAAAGGCAAGATAGAGAAAAATAATTAACGATACATAAGCTATTATCTTTATAACCTGGTCTTTCATTTTATTTTTCCATAATAACACAATGAATATATTTTATGATAGGTGAATATAAATTTTTTGAAGACTTGTGGACATCGATGGATTCGAACCAGAAACCTTTGCGAATTTCATAATAGTCAGATTATACTACAATACTAAATAAAACAGGCCAAACAATCAAGCAGTTTCGGAAAATTATTCCAATGTCCTCCCCTCAGTAAATTTAGGACAAGCGAGGATTTGAGAATGAAAGAATGGGGAGGGGTTGGGACTGTCTGGGCAGAAAAATCAACTTTTCGAAACCTTGTCTGTCAGGTGGCGAATCTGTTTCACCTGTGTTGGAAGCTATTTAACACCGGGGGTTAGATATTCCGGGGGTTTTTAATTGTTTCTTGTTAAATTGTTATCGGGGGTAAATCTCAAGACTGTTTGGATCGCTTACCGTTAATGTTTGGGAGCAACTGTCATAATTCCCCGTCGCAATTATCCGAAGGTTTTGGTATTGAGTAAAGTTTACTTCTTTTGAAAATGGCAATCGCATTACGCTCTCATCATTTTTTACCAAAACCGTCCTTTGATGAATCTCTTTAGAATTAAAATAATTTAGAAAAAGCGAAAGAACAGGAATTGCTGATAGATCACTATCATAAACATTTAATGTTTTAATAACCCCGATTTGGGTCTGCACCCCTTTATCGCAAAGAATTTTCCCTCCGCCAAAAATCCCAAAGACAGATAACGCAAGTGCTACTCCCATTATTCCAAGTGAGCCTTTTAATGTGAATGAAAATGCTTTTTGTTTTTTAATATCCACAAGAAGCTCTGTAATTTTCCGCAGAGGATTGCCGACATGAACATCTAAAATATCATCCTGAGTTTTATGGTAGCTTGTATGTTCTCCTATAAATTTTGATATCGGGTCTTTTGGCGCCTCATTGAGCTCTGGCTCTTCGATATGGATAAAATGTCCCTCATTATCTCTTGGTTTTTCTTTTGCTATCTCGCTTTTTATTTCACTTTTAATATCTTCTTCGGGCATACTATCATTGTTGCATTTTGATTTAAGCAATTGCAAGTCTTTAAACCCACAAAATTGTGGAGTTCACAACCGTGTGGACACTCGTGCCTAAGTTGTGGAGCTTGTGGGCGTCAAAAAACTGTCAACAAATCAGTTGTGGATGGACTTTTTGTGGATCCTGCAAGATTCGAACTTGCGACGTCTTCGATGTGAACGAAGCGCTCTACCGCTGAGCTAAGGATCCAAATATACCGATATATTACCACAAAATAATAGCGTTGACAAAAGAAGCTAAATCAAGGACAATTAAAACTAATGTCAATAGTCCGAAAAATTTATACATTCTTAATAGATATTGTCGAGACACTTCTTTTGGCGGCTGCTGTTTTCCTTGTTATTTACGTATTTTTGTTCCGTCCTTTTCAGGTAAATGGCGACTCCATGTATCCTAACTTTACCGACAGGGAATATATCCTTACAAACATAATTGTTTTAAGTTTTGAAAAACCCAAAAAAAGCGAGGTTATAGTTTTTAAAGCACCGCCAGAACCTGAAAAAGATTTTATAAAAAGAGTAATCGCTACCTCAGGCGATAAAATTTACATTAAAAACGGATCTGTTTTTCTAAATGGAGAAAAGCTTGACGAAAGTAGCTACCTGCAGCCAAATGTCAAAACTTACGGAGGATCATTCTTAAAAGAAGGACAGGAAGTAAAAGTCCCTGAGGAAAGCTATCTTGTTATGGGAGATAATAGATCTTACAGTTCAGACTCGAGGGAATGGGGTTTTGTCTCAAGAAAATCAATTATTGGAAAATCTTTTTTTGTTTATTGGCCACTAAATAAAATTGGGTTTGTTAAGATTCCTTAGATTTGTCAGACATTAAGGTCTCGTAAATTTCCTTAACTTTGGGTGTGGTCTCATCTATATCTCCTGCTATTGCAATAGTAATACGGGCAAGGCTTCTTGATTGATACATTGCAACTTTCGCAAAGCCGTGCCTCTTCTCAAGTTCTTTTCCCATCTCGTCAAGCTCTGGAACCCAAAGCCTGTCGTGTGCTGTACGAGGCTCTCTTTTCTCAATTTCTGACTTTACTCTTCTTGCCATATCTTCTGTTTGCCTAACCGTACTGTTTTCTCGCAAGATTTTTTTAAATAATTCAAGTATTAATTTTTGATCGGCTACTGAAACAAGCGGACGCACATGACCTTCTGTTAGCACACCTGCAACTAAAGCATCCTTAATTGCATCAGGAAGTGAGAGAAGTCTAATTGTATTAGATACTGCAGGAGCACTCTTCCCAACTCTTTTTGCGACTTCGTTTGTTCCAAGTCCGAACTCATCTATTAATCTTTTATACGCAAGGGCTCGCTCGATTGGATTAAGGTCTTCTCTTTGCACATTTTCGACAATAGACATTTCAAGCATTCCTTGGGGTGTTGCCTCTTTAATTACGATTGGAACCTTTGAAAGACCCAAGATTTTTGCGGCTCTCCATCTTCTTTCTCCTGCGATTATCTGATATCCGGCAGGGGTTCTTGCTATAACAAGGGGTTCCAGGATTCCTTGCTCTCTTATTGATTCGATCAGTTCATTTAAAGACTCCGGAGAAATTACACCGCGAGGCTGAAGAGGATTCGCCTGAAGCAAATTTATATCAAGTTCAAAAACTTTTTCTTGTGTCTGTTCATCCATAAAAACCTAGCTTAACTTAACGACTTCTATAATTTTTTTACCTTTGGATTTTTTAAAAGATACCGTGCCTCTGTCAACTGCAAATAATGTAAAATCTCTCCCCATCTCAACTCCTGTGCCTGGAAAGAATTTTGTTCCTCTTTGTCTAACAATAATATTGCCCGGTTGAACTTTTTCTCCGGCGTATAATTTAATCCCCAGACGTTTTGCGATTGAATCCCTATTTCCCTTAACTCCCCCTTGTGCTTTTGTGTGTGCCATAATGAAAAATGAAAAATGAAAAAATTAAAAATTAATTTAGTGTGAAAATCACAAGAATTATAACAATAGTTTTCACAACGGTCAAGAGGATCAAAATATATCAAGCTCTTTATTATTTCGTTTTTGCCAAGGGTTTTTTAGATTTTATACTTTTTACATCAGATGGAGATATTTCTATTTTTTTTATCTCCAGCTTAGTAAAAAGGGGTCTAAAACCCATCGCCCTTCTATACCTTACTTTTGATTTAAATTTTGCAACTTTTATTTTATCTCCTTTTATATGATCGATTACCTTGGCTTTAATTTTAATATTTGGGAGAATCGGTTTTCCAATCTTAACCTGCCCATCTGAAACCCATAGAAGAACATCGTCCAAAATTACCTCCTCATCCTTTTTAATACTTATTCTATCTATTTCTATAATAGACCCCATAGACACTTTATACTGTCTTCCACCTAGTTTTACTACCGCATACTCCATAGCTTAAAATTATAGCAAACCTGCTATCTAATTTCTAGAACCTCTTTTGAATCAAATCCCTTACTCATAGAAGAAAGAAATCCAAGGAGAATAAAGTTTGACAAAAGAGAACTTCCTCCATAAGACACAAAAGGCAAAGAAACTCCAGCAATCGGCGTAATTCCGATATTCATGCCAATATTCATAAAAAACTGTAAAAAGATAAGAAAAAAAGCAGCTTGGGCAAATATTTTTGAAAATGTTGAATCTGAGTTTTTATAAATTAGAAAAATCCGGTAAAAAAGGAAGCAAAAAGCGGCTATTATTACTGCTGAACCTATAAGCCCTAATTCCTCAGAAAGGGTAGCAAAAATAAAATCCGTATGACGTTCGGGCAAAAACCTGAGAGTCGATTGAGTTCCCTGACCAAAGCCCTTTCCTATAAACATTCCGGATCCAACTGCTATAACAGACTGAATAGCATTATAGGAAATGCCTAGGGGATCAACTTTTAAATGAGAAAATGTTAGAAGTCTTTCCCTCTGATACTCTTTTAAAAATCTAAAGAGGATAGGGAAAGACATTACTATTAGTAATAAAGTGACAAAGAAATATCTCAAGGGGAATCCGAAAGAGAACAACACTAATATCGTTACCAAAAAATAAATTATCGCATTTCCTAAATCCGGCTGAAAAAAAATTAAAAGAAAAATGGGAGAAAGCAAAGCTAAAATTAATAAAAACAATTTTATCGAATAACTGTTTTTACTTATCAAAAAAGAAGACAGACAAAGAGCAAGAAAGGGTTTAAGAAGTTCTGAGAACTGGATTCTAAAACCTAAAAATTCAAACCATCTAACAGAACCTCTGCTCTCAATCCCGATTAAGAGAACCAAAAAGAGAATTATTACTGAGGCAATGTAAATTAAAACGCTGTAGTTTTTAAGGGACTGGTAATTAATTTGAGAAAAAAATAAAAAGGCAAGGAAAGCTATAATCGAAAACAGAAACTGGGATCTAAATAATTCAAAACTTAAAGAAAAAATACCCGCAAGCCCTAAAATTAGAAGAACTAAGGCGGGTATAATTAAACCCAAATCTATTCTTAAAAATTGCCTAGTCATTTATTCGAAGAACCTCAAATGATCCCTTTTTAATATTTCGGACTAATCCCCTATCTCTAATATAGCTCTCCATATCTTTTGGCCAACTATTAAGAACCGCATCCACTTTTTCATTGGGTTTGGTTCCTATTTTTTTTCTTTCTTCTTGAATAAGCCTTACGATTTCTCTTGCCTCCCCCTCTTTTTTAAGCTCCGGAGTTATTTTGGTATCTAAGTCAACCTTAAGTTTTCCTCGTCCTATTTTAAACCCTACCTTCTTAACATTTAACTCATCCTTAATCAAATTTATTAAACCTTCATCCTTAATTGAAAATTGCCTGTCCGCCGAAGCCTTGGCGAAGGTGGAAAAATTGAAAATTGAAAATTTTTGAAGCGGTTGTCTTACTTTTAGTCCAAGTTCCTTTCTTTTTGCATGCCCCATCTCGCAGACTTTGCGAACAACATTCATTTCTTCCTCAAGTTTTTCATCAATTCGTGATCTATCTGCCTCTGGCCAATCAACCAAATGAACTGATTCCTCACCAGTTAGATTCTGGTAGATTTTGTCAGTCAAAAATGGCGCAAATGGGGCTAAAAGTTTACACACAGAAGTCAAAACTTTGTAAAAAGTTGAGTAACAAATATCCTTATCTTCTTTGTTTTTAGCTGTTGGCCCGACCCTATCCCGCGAACGCCTTACATACCACGTAGACAAATCGTTATAAATAAAATCAGAAATTAAATTCGCAGCTTTTGGCAAATTATAATGACCGATATATTTCGTCGAGTCTTTGATTATCTGATTAAGCCTTGAGATAATCCACTTATCTAAAACATTCCTAAGTTCATAATTATGGACTCGAGGCTCCCATTGATCAATAGCAGCATAAGTAACAAAAAAATTGTAAACATTCCAAAGTATTAAGAAAACCTTTCTTGTTACATCGCCAATAATCTCCTCTGAGATTCTAAGGTCTTCCGCCAGTGAGGCCGGGGAAGAAAGAAGAAGAAATCTTATGCTGTCTGCTCCGTACTTTTCGAAAACAAGTTCTAACTCTGGATAGTTTCTAAGCCGTTTGCTAAGTTTTTTTCCTTCCTTGTCAAGAACTATTCCATTAACTATGCAATTTTTAAAAGCCGGTTTATCAAATAAAAGCGTTGCCAAAACATGAAGCGTGTAAAACCAGCCGCGTGTCTGATCGAGTCCCTCCGCTATAAAGTCCGCAGGAAAATTTTTCTCAAACTCCTCTTTGTTTTCAAAAGGATAATGGTCTTGAGCGTAAGGCATTGATCCCGACTCAAACCAGCAGTCTAAAACTTCAGAAACTCTTATAGCCTCCCCTCCACATTTACATTTTATCTTTATCTTGTCGATAAAAGGCCTGTGAAGATCTGTAATTTTAACATCACCTATCTTTTTTTCTTCAAGTTCATTTAAAGAGCCTATAGGAATATATTTTTGACATTTTTTGCAGTACCAAAGGGGAATCGGCGCCCCCCAGAATCTGTTTCTTGAAATTGCCCAATCTTTTGCTTTTTCCAACCATTTGCCAAACCGACCTTTTTTAATATGGGCTGGCATCCAATGAATTTTTTCATTGTTCTTTACAAGTTTATCGCGAATTTCACTAACACTAATAAACCAAGTTGAGATAGCATAATAAATCAAGGGAGTCTCACAACGCCAGCAAAAAGGATAAGTGTGATAAATTATTTCCTCTTTATATAAAAGGCCTCTGTTTTTAAGATCTTCTGTTATCCGCTTATCTGCCTTTTTAACAAAAACGCCTGCCCAAGGCTTAACAGCATCAATAAATTCTCCCCTTTCGTTTACTACTTGGATTATTTGAAGATTTTCTTTTAAGCCAAGATTTAAATCGTCTTCTCCAAAAGCAGGAGCAATATGAACAATCCCCGTTCCATCCTCTGTACTTACAAAATTAGCTAAAAGAACTACAAAAGATTTTTTGTCCTTCTCGGGTTTAATAAATTCGTAAAGAGGTTTATAGGTTTTTCCAACTAAATCTTGAGTTTTTAACTCCTCTAGTATCTTGTATTTCCTGCCTAAAACGGAAAGTCTTTCTTTGGCCAGGATTAGTTTTTGATCGCCTGCTTGGACTTTAATATATTTAATTTTGGGATTTAACGCCAAAGCAGCATTTCCAGGTAATGTCCAAGGAGTTGTTGTCCAAACCAAAAGATATGTTTCCGGCTTATCTTTTAATTCAAACTTAACAAAAACTGATGGATCTAAGACGTTATCTTTGTATCCTTGATTTGTTTCGAAATTCGAAAGCGGAGTGCCGCAACGGGGACAGTAAGGCATGCTTTTAAAACCTTTATAAATAAGTCCTTTATCCCAAATTGCTTTGAAAACCCAAAGTATCGATTCCATGTAGAAAAGGTCCATAGTTGCATAAGTATTTTTTTTATCCGCCCATCGTCCCATCCGATCAATAGTCTTTTCCCACTCGGTTGTGTAGCGAAAAACAATATTTCGACAAGCGTCGCAGAATTTATCGACCCCCATTTCTTCGATCTGTTTTTTCCCCGAAATCGTAAATTCTTTTTCTACCTCATATTCAACAGGGAGTCCATGGCAATCCCACCCAAGTCTTCTTGGAACATAAAACCCCTGCATAGTTTTATAGCGGGTGACGGCATCTTTGATGGTCATTGCCAAGATATGACCATAGTGAGGAAGTCCCGTCGCAAAAGGAGGGCCATCATAGAAAGTAAATTTTTTTTCCTTTTTTCTTTTCTCTAGAGACTTTTCAAAAATCTTATTTTTTTTCCAATACTCAAGAATATCATGCTCAAGCTTTGGGAAATCTACTTTTGGAGATACTTGTTCAAACATGAGTTAATTCTAGCTTAAAATGGAGTTGACTTCAATAATACCTAATACGAAGGCTCGTTGCCCGGTTTCCATTTAATATTGCACCCAATACTTGGTTTTTGATTTTGATTGACAGGTTTATCGTTTAAAACTGCATCAATAGCTTCTCTTAGATCTTTACCTGTTACTGGTAAATTATTTCCAGGTCTTGAGCCATCAAGCTGTCCTCTGTAAACTAATTTTCTATTCTTATCAAAAAGAAAAAAATCTGGAGTGCAAGCTGCAGTATAGGCTTTTGCAATTTCTTGTGACCTATCATAAAGATATGGAAAACTAAAATTTAGCTCTTGCGCCATTTCCTTTAGGCTTTCAGGCGAATCCTCAGGATATGAGTTGATGTCATTTGCGCTTACTGCAATAATTCCTATATCTTTTTCTTTATAGTCGTGCCCTATTTTTGCAATTCCTTCTTTTACATGTTGAACATACGGACAGTGTCTGCAGATAAACATTATAAGAAGAGCCTTCCTTCCTCTAAAATCATCCAAAGATACAATTTCGCCTGAGCAGACATCTGGCAATTCAAAATTTGGAGCTAAGGTTCCCAATGCAAGCATGGTTGAAGGTGTAAGAGACATATATTTATTATATCATTTTCTAATTTATGGGCTTCATCGACAAAAATCGAAAATCGAAAATCGGGGACGGTCCTCGGAAAGATTGCTTTGACAGTCTAAAATTAAAGCACTTTAATTCCTCTGCCTTAAGAATGCGGGGATTCTTAAGACATCCCCCACTTTTGAAGCTAAAATCCTGCTAAAGCACCTTTTGAAAAGATTACTTTCTTAAGCATTCGAATTTAATTTATCAAAGAGGAAGCAGGAAGTCAATCTAAGAAAATGAGAAATCAAGAAAAGCAATCAAAATTAGATATTTTTCTCTATTTCTTCTTTTGTGAGCCCAAGTTTTTTTAGCTGCGAAATATAGCGACTTGCTGAGTGCGGGTCATAAGTTTTTCGACCGAGTTGAAATTGAAAAAATGGTCTAGAAGGGTCAGTTGAGATTCTGCTCTTCGGAGGATAATATTTAGCATGATGGCTTGAGCTAATACTATGAAAGGTGAAATTGAATTTCTTTACAAAATTTTCGAGGTCTCTCGAACCGAATGATTTCATTGTGGGTTATTATAAATTCGAAAAGCCTCTGAAGAGATAAATTTTTCAAAATATGAGGGGCTTTCCTCAAGCGTTTTCTCGTTAATATTTTTCTCTGGCTCTACCCTCACATACCTTATAGATTTTCTCTGTTCTACGGGAACGTCAAAATATACAAAGATTAAGTCATTCAGCAACTCATCAATCTGGAGTAGTGAATCAGATTCCGTAGATATATCGAACTCAGGCAATTCAACAATCCAAACCCCGCTTTTTCCCTTAAAATATCTGACTTTAATTCTTTCAGGAAGCATCACTTTGTTATCAACGAATACGGTTTTCATGGTACGTACATCGATTATACACATTTTTATCAAGAAATAATAGTAGTAAAGAAGAAGTGTTGAAGAATTGAATCTATATTTAAAAACCTCAGTGGGCTTTCGCACTAGCTGAGGCGTTTATACTTATCTTTATACACCGGTATCACCCCCACTTCTTGGCAAACTATTCTACCTTAAAAGTGTTACCGATGTATCTCAGCCTACTCAGATATTTTGAAGCTAAAATTCTACTTTACACCTAAATGAAAGATATTGCTTTTTAAGCCTTCAAAAAGAATTTAACAATTATTTAGAAGAAAGTCAATGATCTTGGTATAATTACTCATATGGATTAGCTCGCTTCTACCATAATAGCAAGAGCTTTCTGGGCAGGAGACAATATAGTTGATAAACTGCTCATTGGAAAGTATCTAAAAGATTCCTATGTCTTAACTTTATTTGCTGGCGTTTCCCCATTACTACTCTCTCTGGGAATATTCTTAATAAATAAACCTAGCTGGCTTGGACTTACCCCCATCTACTCCTTTTTCGTGTATCTTACCATCAGACTTCATTAAATATCCGAGAGAATACACAAAAGCGTGCTTTTTAAGATGGGCAAGTAGTTTTCTCTGGCTGCTGAATAATTTCTGCGTATGTTTCGTCCCATCAGTTCTTATTTTTCCAACATAATAGGTTGCATGGGTTATTTCTTGGTCTTTAGCAAGTTTTGTGGCAAATGCAGTAAAATCAAAATTGAGAAGATTATGAAGTTTTAAATCTTTCAGTTTAAAATAAAAATTACTCCCATCAATGAGGATGATACATCGTTTCTTGCTCATGAGAATATTATAGCAGTTCTAACCAAAAAAAATCCTGCAAAGACCTTTCGGTGTTGCAGGAGATTTTAGTAATAATATCTTATACTACTCTACCCTACTTTGCAATAGTCAATTTATGTCGCACAATCTTTTAATTCCTCTGTCTTAGAAATGCGGGGATTTCAAAGACGTCTTCCTCATCTCCTATGGGTTCTTCCTGGGGAGTTTGCGTAGCGGATACTCCCTCAGATTTTTTCTCAGGTGTTATAAACTCCTGAAGTTTCTGTCTTGTTGAATCAAATCCTGTTGCAATAACCGTAATTTTTATCTGATCATGCATGGTGTCATCAATTGTTGCTCCAAAGATTATATTTGCGTCAGGATCTGCTGCAGCTGCAATGATTTTTGCCGCCTCATCTACCTCGCTCATTGTAATATCCGGTCCTCCTGTTATATTAAACAGAACTCCCCTTGCTCCATCCATAGAGATTTCCAAAAGAGGAGAAGCAATTGCCGATCTTGCAGCAGCAGCTGCTCTATTCTCGCCAACCCCGGTTCCAATTCCCATAAGAGCAGACCCTGCCGATGACATAATTGTCCGAACATCTGCAAAATCAACATTAATAAGCCCCGGCATTGTTATTAGATCTGAAATCCCCTGAACACCCTGTGTTAAAACAGAATCCGCAACTTTAAATGCCTCAAGAAGCGAAAGTTTCTTATCCACAACATCTAAAATTCTTTGATTTGGAATAACTATAAGAGTATCTACTTTATCTTTTAAGTCCTCTATTCCGTCTTCTGCTACAACCATCCGTCTTGTCCCCTCAAACGCAAATGGTTTTGTAACAACTGCTATTGTTAGAGCTCCTACCTCTTTTGCAACCTCTGCGATTATTGGACCAGCTCCCGTACCTGTTCCCCCTCCCAATCCGGCTGCCAAAAATATCATGTCTGACCCCTCAAGAATATCTTTTATTTTTTCTTTTGATTCCTCAGCTGCCTGTTTTCCAATCTCCGGATCTCCTCCTGAACCAAGTCCTTTTGTTAAATTTTCTCCTATTTGAAGTTTTGTCGTAGATTGACAAAGAAGAAGAGCCTGAGCATCTGTGTTTACTGCTACAAAATCTACTCCCTGAATTTGCCCCTGATTTATCATAGAGGAGAGTGCGTTATTGCCTCCGCCGCCGATACCCATTACTCTTATCTTTGCAAAGTTTGTTGTTTGGGGTTTAATAAGCATGGCCGATATTATTTCATGCTAGCAAATAAGAATTTTTTTTGCAAGCCCCGAAAAAATCGCTCCGAAAAGCGTGTACGAACAGTAGTAAAAAGCTTTGCGGTAAGATTTATGGGGCAAGCCCTAACTTAGGGCATAAAAGACTTAATAAGATCTAAAACTTTAGAAAAAATTTTATTAAATCGTAAGTTAGGAATCTGAGGAACAGATATGCCAAAAGGCAGACCCGATTGAGGCTCAAGTGTTGAGCCATACACACAAAGACCAACTGCTGTTGCAAATGAAGGGTCTTGAATTTCATCTATTATACCCTTTATATTTGTAGGAAGGCCGATCCTTGCCGGCATTGCCAGAGTTCTTTTTGCACCCTCAACTATTCCCACTGTTCGCGCTCCTCCGCCTGTTATTACAATCCCCGATGGGGTCTGAGACCCGAAACCGCTTTTTTTAATTTCGAGTCCCACAAATGTAAAAATTTCATTAAGTCTTGGTCTAATAATGCCATCAATTAAAGTTTTTTTTGAAACTTTGTTTATTTCTTCTGTAAGATGCAGGGAGGAAAGATCAATTTCATCTGAGGATTTATGTAATGGCTCTTGATCCTCTTCTGCTACTTTTGCAATTCTTTTAGGAGGATTTGATAGGAAAAGTTTTATTTTTTCAGCGCTTTCCAAAGAAATTCTAAGCCCTATAGCCAAGTCGTTGGTGATGTGCCTTGCTCCGATTGCCAAAACAGAAGAATAAGCAACGGCGGAATCAACGTAAATTGAAATATCTGTAGTTCCGGCTCCCATATCCACAAGAATAACTCCCAACTCCTTTTCGGTATCCGATAAAACAGAGAGACTGCTTGCGTAACCGTTATAAACGACTCCGTCTATATCAACTCCTACTTCTGTTAGAGCCTTTTCTAAATTTCGTATTGCGGTTGAATTTGCAGAAATAATGTGAGTATCTACTTCAAGTCTTATTCCGCTCATGCCGACTGGATCTTTTATGCCTTCTTGCCCGTCTACTGTATAACTTCGGGGTAAAACATGAATAATTTCTCTGCTTGATGGCAAAGATACTGCTCTTGCAGCATCTATTACTCTTGCAAGATCACTTTTTGTAACTTCGCCTTCCGGCGCAGAGACAGCAACTACTCCCTTTGAATTTAGCGACTCAATATGAGCTCCGCCAATTGAGGCAACTACGCGGGAAGCCGAATATCCCGCCATCCTTTCTGCGGCCTCCAAAGATGTATTAATGGAACCAACAGCCTCTTCTATATCAACTATTTGTCCCTTTTTAATACCAGAGGATTTTGCTTCGGAAACTCCAAGGACATTAACTGTTGACTCGTCTGTTCGTGCAATAATTACTGCGATCTTTGATGTACCAATATCTATGCCAACAACTATTTTTCCTTCATTCATAGAATTAAAATTTTATAATAGGTTTATCAAACCTAAAATCAAGGCTTTTTATTCTTTTCCCTTCTATTGTAAGCCGATTGAATATGAGTTGTAAAGAGCTGATTTGAGAAGTTAAATCTTTTTTAGAAGATATAAAAATCTGGCCTCCATCTGAAAGCATTACAATGTAATAATCGGCTGATTGAGATATAGAAACAAAAGGCACTTTTGCATTTTTCAGCAAAGTTTCTAAGTTTGGAGTTTGAGACGATTTATTTTTTGCCAAAGGACTAATAATTGGCTTCTTAAAAAGGGACAGTGTTGGAAGAAAATACAATAAAAGGGCAGATAAAATTAACAGAACGAGGATGGGTAGAGCAATTTTAATAAAAAAGGACCTACCTTTTCTTTTTATTTTTCTAATACGCATTGTTTTACAACTTTTATTATTTTGTCTGCCGCATCTTCCTTTATTAAATCTTTAAGATTTTTTAAGTTTTTTTTGTACTCGTTAATTGACTTATGCATAGATTGAATATTTGATAATAGAACTTGTGGAGTTGCTTCTTTTTGCAAAATCATTCTACCAAGTCCAAGTTTTTTTAAAAAAAGGGCATTTTTTAATTGCTCATTGTTCTGGGAAAAGGGCAAGGGAATTAAAATTGCCGGTTTTTTTGTAAAAATAAACTCTGTTACTGTATTAATTCCGGATCTTGCAATCGCAAACTCCGCTTTATTAAGAATTCTTCCAACCTCTTGAGCGTCAATAAATTTATACAATGAATAATTATCTCTAAGTTTTTTGGGTAGTTTTTTATATAAATTATAAAGGCGTTCATAATCTTTGTATTCTCGGGAATCTCCCGTCTGGTGAATAATTTTAAAATTTACCAAAAGTTCTTGAATTAAATTCTCGATCAAACTGTTTAAAAAGTGCGAGCCGGAACTTCCGCCGGTCACGTAAATTAATGGTAAGTCCAACCCTGAACTCCGAACCCTGCCCGCCCCGCTTCGATTGTCGAGGCCGGGGAACCCTGAGCTCTGAATAATATCTTTTCTTATTGGATTTCCCGTTAAAATAGTTTTTCTTTTTGGAAAAAAATTAGCAGAAGATTTCCAAGAAATACAAATTTTTTCGGCAATTGGCGTACATATTTTATTGGCAAGTCCTGCTTCTAATGTTTGTTCGTGTAAAACAACTGGAATTTTTAAGAAAAATGAGGCGAAAACAACGGGAACTTGAGGATATCCTCCAAATCCCAAAACAACATCAGGCTTAAATTTCCTAAGAACAATAAAAGCTTTAAAAAAGCCGGAAGGTAATTTTAAAAGTGAAGGAATTGTGTTTTTTGTAAATTTTCTCTGAAGCCTCCCTGTTAAGATCTCTTCAAACGGAATTTTAAGACCTGCCTTGCCGGCAGGCAGGTTATTTATTGTTTTATATTCTAAGGACAACGATTTTTCCCCTTCAAACACATATTTTCTGCCGAAGAATAAGATTTCCCAATCTTTTGGAAGTGAATCCAAAACAGACAGCGCCGGAGATAAGTGTCCTCCAATTATAATAATTTTCATAAAGAAGATTGCTTAGAAATATTAAGAAGAATTCCAATTGCACAAAGATCAACAATAAGAGCAGATCCCCCGTAGGATATAAAAGGCAAAGGGATTCCCGTTAGAGGAAGGAGAACTGTTTGCGCAGATAAATTTATTATTATCTGCACGCCCAGGAATGCGGTAATTCCTCCTGCCAAAAGTTTTCCAAAATTATCTCTTGCCTTTGTTGCTATGAGAAACCCTCTCCATACAACTACGGCAAAAATAATAACAATAAAAGTTGCGCCAATAAATCCAAGTTCTTCTGCAATAATTGCAAAAATAGAGTCTGTAGTCGTTTCCGGTAAATATGCATATTTTTGTAGAGAATTTCCAAGACCGACTCCAAAAATACCTCCCGACCCAAGTGCAATTAAAACCTGCTTTACATGATAAGATGATGACTCAATTGACTGATTGATGTTAAAAAAAGATTCTAATCTTTTTAGACGGTAGGGAGATATTCTAATTAAAATAAATCCAATTGTTAAAACTGCAGGAATAAGGCCCGCAAAGTATAAAAGGTTTCCTCCAGACAAAAAATAGACAATAAAAGCTTCTGAGAGAATAACAACAGCTGTTCCCATATCTGGTTGTAAAATAACAAGAAGTATAATAAGCCCTAAAAGAAGTAAAAATGCCCCAAGTCTCCCCTTTTCTTTTCTTGATAACCATGATGCAAGATAAATTGCAAGGGCGAGCTTTACAAATTCTCCCGGCGCAAGCAGAAAAAATCCTGTATTTATCCATCTTTTTGCTCCAAGAAGGTAAACTCCGACTCCGGGAATAAATACAAGTATTAAAAGGACTAATCCAAAAAGCAATATTGGAAGCGATAAGTTATATAATTTACGATAATCAAAATAAGAAAATAAGGCAAGAAATACAAATCCTAATACCACCCAAACTATTTGACCTTTTATGTAGTAATACTTATCGAAAAAATCTCTGAAGGCTACAAAAGAAGAAGCATCGTATATCATAAAGAGTCCAAATAGAGTTAGGAAAATTACAGAAAAAAGAAGAATTATGTCTATTCTCTTCATTTAATAAAAGCTATATAAAGACCCAGGATGGCAAAGAAAAATCCTAAAAGCCAAGCCCTCATAACAATCTTTGGTTCATCCCACCCGATTTTCTGAAGATATAGATGAAACGGTGAAACGGGCAGTATTTTTCTTCCCAAAAATTTCTTGCTGAGAATTTGTATTAAAGATGATCCGATTTCTATTACGAACACTCCTCCTATAAAAGCCAGGGCAATTATTTTTCCCGTTAAAAGACCAATAACAGCAAGAACTGCTCCCAGTGATAGAGAGCCAACATCTCCTAACCAAATTCTTGCCTTATAAATATTAAAGTACAAAAATGCAGCTAAGCTTCCCATAAGAACCGCAATAAAAATTCCAAGGGATTCATCTAGTTGGTTTCCGGAGATTGCTAAAAATGCTCCAAGACAAATCAAAAGAAGACCGCAGGCCAAGCCGTCTAAGCCGTCTGCTATATTAAATGCATTTGTAAATGAGACGATAACAAAAGCAGCAAAAGGAATAAAGAGAAAACCTAAACTTGCTAAGCCAAACCCTTTTATAAAAATAAAATTATATCCTAGTTGAGTAAATAAAATAGATGCGATAATAAAAGCTAAGACCCACTGAATTAGAAATTTGTATCTAAAACGAAGACCAAAAAAAGATTTTTTTTTACCATTTATGAGTTTTTTTAGATCATCATAAAACCCTAAAGCACCAAAGGAAATAAAAGTGAAAAGAAGTACAAATATTTCCCAGAGATTTGAAGAAGTACTTAAAATTCCATATGACCAGAGAGAAAGAATTGCAACAACAAGAATGATCAAAAGCCCTCCTCCAAAAGGAGTCCCTTCTTTCCAGCTGTGAAGCTTATCAAAATAGGGAGTGGGCTTATCAAAAATATCGACAGTTTTTTGCTTTTGCCTTCTTATTTTTAATTTATATAAAAAGTCAATAAAGGGGATAAGGAGAATAAAGGTTATAAAAAGAGAAAGGAGCATCAGCCCCAAAATTTGCGCCATAGGGATATATTATACTCTCCCGCCGTTCTTTGTTCAAATTCATTCCCCTCTCCACAATCCACAATCAATACCTAGTTACCCTTAGCTAGTCACCCCGCTAGTCACCCCAGGGGTGTCTTTAGCTTGACACCCCAGGAATTGAACTGAAAGCTGGGCTATGATCATTCGATAATCAAATCTCTTACTAAAGCTAATTCTCTTTGATAACCTACTTGATCTGCAACGAATTTGATATAGTTTTCCGCAGATTTAAACATACCAAGTAAAAATTTTGTATTGACAAATAAGTCTTTATTCTCATAGACATAATTAGGAAAAGATGTCAAAGGATAATCTTTAAGCTCGTTGAATTTGATAAGATATGCAGTTACCGGATTTAAATGAATGTATCGCGACACATGAACAAATTGTTCATCTGTTTCTACTCTTTTTGCCTTAAAGGAGTTTTGAAATAATGCTCCATCTCGATCATTTTTGATATTAAACACTTTAGCAAAACTATTTTGAAAATTAGAAACGAATCGAGCAAGCCCATTATCTCGGAGCTGCTTTACTAAAAAGTGGTAATGGTTTGGCATTAATGAAAACGCATAAATTTCAATAAGCGGGGATTGATCTTGTAAGGAAAGGCGATAGTCATTCTTTAGATCTTCAGTAAGGGTTTTAAATTTTGATAATCTCAATTTTTGGGGGAAGCGGTAAAATTCAACAATTTCTTTGGCTTTCCTAAAGTTGATCCTTGAAGAAAAAATATTTTCCTTGGCAATTGAACGATTAAACACATGGTAAATTTCATTAGTAGCTAAAATCAAATTTCGCTTAGGCACATACCTATCCTAAGCCAATAATCCTTAGGTGTCAATAGAAAACCACCCCTGGGGTGATTAGGGATGGGGTGTCTAAAAGCAAAATTCATCGTCTTCCATAGGTCAGAGGGCTCGCCCTGTTTACCCTGAGTCGAACTCGAAAGGAGCGAAGCCGAAGCGCAGAAATATTATAAGATTATAGCACTACGGACAATTTGCCGCAATGACCTGCTTCTATAATATAAGTCTGTCGGATAGTTTTCATTCTTTTTTGGTATATTAGAAAAATCCCATAAATTCAAGACAAAAATAAGATTGACGTTTTTTTATATATTTACTATATAGTTTGTCTATCTTGACAGCCTTTCTTCTTTATTACTTATAATAGTAAAAATTATAAGACGTATCTAAAGTATATTCCGACCGCAAACGGAGGAAGATATGAAAGCAATAAAAATACTTTTATTATTAAAAAGCCTAGTATAAAATCCAGGCTTTTTTTGTGGTTAACGAAGGATCTGCCCCCTTCGATAACCAAAGAAAAATACAAAAAATGTTTAACATAATAAACTCACGAGTTTTACTTTCAGGAGCAACAATAATTGCCGCAGCAGCGGTTATAATCGGTGGAGCTTTCGCGTTTTTTAGTGATACCGAAACTTCCCAAAACAATGCACTGGTTGCAGGAGAATTAGATTTAAAAATAGACAACACCAGCTACTACAACGGGGCACCAAACAGTGGTACCTCCTGGCTTTCAGACGACCTTCCAGGTCACCTTTTCTTCAACTTTGATGACATCAAGCCCTCTGACTTTGGTGAGGATACCATTAGCCTGCTAGTTCAAAATGATGCTTGGGCCTGTATGAATATCACTCTTACCAAAAATGACGATAATAATTGTACCGAGCCTGAGCTTCTCGATGATCCAAGCTGCACTGATCCTGGAGCGCCCGGAAATGCCAACTTGTTTGACGGAGAACTTAGTGGATTAATTAATTTTGCTTTCTGGGCTGACGACGGAGATAATGTCTATGAACTCGACGAAACCATTTTCAAAACCGGCACTGCTTCTGCACTCTTCAACGGAGACAATTGGACTTTGGCCGACTCAAGCTCAAGCATTTGGCCTACTCCTGGACCACTTCCCGGAAATGAGACTCGTTATATCGGAAAGGCATGGTGCTTCGGTACTTTGATCCCAGCACCAGTTCTTGCTCCTGGCAATAATGATCCTACCGTCAATTCAGGCTTTGTTTGCGATGGCTCAGCAACAAACAACGCCTCACAAACCGACTCACTTATGGGAGACATAAGCTTTAGCGCGGTGCAACATAGAAATAACCCAAACTTTACTTGTGATGGTACCGTGCCCTCAGTTACCCCAACTCCAACTCCACCTCTTGCTTGCAGCCAAGCAGATGTAATGCTTGTGCTGGATCGCTCCGGTAGTATTAACTCAACAGAACTTGGGCAGCTTAAAACCGCGGCAAAAGATTTCGTAGATGACCTCGGTCTGACACCCACAGGAATTCATGCAGGCAAGAGCAGTTTCGCAACTACTGGAAACTTAAACCATCACTTAACATCAGACCCAACAAGCCTTAAAACGGCAATTGATGCGATTGTTTCAGGCGGATTTACAAATCTTAAGGAAGGAATCGATTTGGCAAAAACAGAAATGGACAACCCCGGAGACAGCCATGACAGATCAGATGGAACATCTCCAGACAAGATGATTATCATAACCGATGGCCATCCCAATAGGCCTCTCCCATCAGGCACTGCAGCTACTGTTGCCAAAGCTTCAGCCGATGCTGCCCGTGCAGCAGGTGTCGAGGTTTTTGTAGTTGGAGTAGGAAGCGATGTTAACACAGCATACCTACAAACAGTCGCAGATGATGCAAGCCACTACTACTCGGTTTCAGGTTATGGTGGACTACAAACAATTTTGCAAAACATAGATCTTTGTGAATAGAAAAATTCTATTCTGAAAGGAGGTGAATAATAAATGATAAGTGCAATAAATACAAAAGTTTTAATTTCGGGTGCGGTAATTTTAGCCGCCGCCGCTTTAATAATCGGCGCAACCTTTGCATTCTTTAGCGACACCGAAACCTCAACAGGAAATTTGTTCGCAGCAGGAGCAATCGACCTTAAAATCGATAACGAAAGCTACATAACAAGTAGTTCAGGAGCACTAGTGTTTAGCCAATCAACTTCATGGAGTACAACCGATCTAACGACTCAAAGGTTTTTTGATTTTACTGACCTTAAACCAGGAGACATTGGGGAAGATACGATCTCCATAGAGGTTGGTAGCAATGATGCTTGGTTGTGTGCTGCGACTCGTATTACACAAGACACCGATGAAACTTGTACGGATCCTGAAAGCGAAAGTACGGATCCAGAATGTTCTGCTCCGACCCCGACTCCTGGAGCCGGAGAGCTTGATAGTGAAGTTAACTTCGCTTTCTGGAAAGATGACGGCGATAATGTTCTCGAAAGCGACGAGGTTCAATCAATCTTCCTTCAGGGTCCAATAAGCGGATTAGGAGAGCAAGGACAAATAGCCTTAGTAGACGGACAAGGAGGTCCATTAGGTCCAAGCCCAGTACCTGGAGGTTCGATTTCCTACATTGGAAAAGCATGGTGTTTTGGTACACCAAATGCAACTCCTGTTACACAAGATGGTTCAGGCAAACTTCCAAACGCGACCAATGGTCCTTTGGTTCGAGGCACTGGCTTTGCATGTGACGGTGAGGGTGTAAATAATGCAGCGCAGACTGACAAGGTTGTTGGTGACATTCAATTTTATGCAGTACAGTCACGTAACAATGCAGGCTTCGATTGTGATGAGGGCTATACACCATCGTGGGAGTTGTAGTAGGTTTTTTAGAACAAGGGCGGGGGTGGAAAAAATTCCCCGCCCTAGGCACAGCGGGCATTCGGACTTAAGCGATTTTGATTTAGAAAACTGTTTTTATAAAAATATGTATGGGGAAAGTATTCAAAGCAATAAATATTCTTTTATCAATAGGGCTTGTTTTTATTGCAGCGGGAGTTGCGTTTGTAACGATTCCCTATTTCGGTAATCAAGCCTTAATTGTCCGCTCAGGATCCATGGAGCCGACAATCGGCATCGGCTCAATAGTTGTTGCTCGCCCGGGAAATGAACTAATTTCTCCAAGCGCTCTTACCCCAAAATATAACGCAGGTGACATCATTGCGTTCCGCTCGGAAAAGAATTCAAAAACTCTCATAACTCATAGAGTCGTAGGGGTTGAACCCCTAAAAGAAGGTGGCGTATTTTATAAAACAAAGGGGGACGCAAATGAAGAGCCTGACAATTGGACAGTTGATGAGAAAAATATTTTGGGGAAAATGTACTTTACGCTACCATATGCCGGGCGCATTCTGACTTTTGCAAAATCTGACATCGGCCTTCCCCTACTCATCATTTTCCCGGCCGCGCTCGTTATAGTGCTTGAAGTAATTAGCATTATTTCCCATATAAAAAAGAACCGTCGACGGCTCGAAGATAGACACAAAGATGAGTTTTCCCTGACGCCTTCCGTACGTGACGGTTTTAATATGGCAGGGCTTAAGGCTTTAATTCCGTTAGTCGCTTTTATTGGCTTACTAATTCCAATATCCTTTGCATTTCCCACTGATACAGAAACAAGCACAGGAAATGTTTTCCAGGCCTCAGAAGTTTTCCCCCCTCCGGGGCAGAGCCCCTCTGGGGCGGCGCCAACCCCAACACCAAGTCTAACACCTACCCCCACGCCTGGAGGATAATATATGAAAAAAAGGATTTTGATTATTACTTCTTTAGTTTTAATAGGAACGATAGGTTTTCAGAATAACTGGTTTGGGTTATTTGAGAGGAAAACTGCTTATGCAGTTGGGGATTTAAATGTCATCTGGGGAGTACCGGATGGCGATCCGATTTTTGTGGTTGAGAATATGCTGCCGGGAGATACAGAAGACCGCGATGTTGATGTTGCAAACGGCGGAACAGTTTCAAGAGACGTTGGAGTAAGAGGCGTTAAGACCGAGGAAATAGCGAGCTTTGCGGGAGTTTTGGATTTTGTGATTTCAGAAGGAGGATCGGATCTTTACGGCGGGACAAGCCCGACTGGTCCAAAAACACTTGAGGAGTTTTTTGATGAGTCTTCTGGTCCTAACGGAATTTTTCTTTCAACTGTTAATAATAGTGACTCTACAACTTACAATTTTAAAGCTACTTTTCCGCCAGGATCCGGGAACGAATTCCAAGGAGCAAAAGTAGTATTTGATCTAATCATTGGAATAGTGTCAGATATTCCCGAAGAGTGTCAGCACATTGAATTTTCCGGCAGTCCGATTTTTGGAACAAGCGGAAACGACACAATTAGAGGAACCCATGGAAACGATCTCATATTTGCTCTGGAAGGGAACGACAAAGTGTTTGCCTGGAGCGGAGACGATTGCATAGTTGGAGG
>Ga0155905_128_pt1 | contig 24054 bp, 24 predicted proteins | sample RifCSPlowO2_01_FD_107559 | JGI IMG/M metagenome (GOLD analysis project Ga0155905, IMG submission 107559) | Candidatus Levybacteria bacterium RIFCSPLOWO2_01_FULL_38_21 | reverse complement strand
AAAATATTTTAATACAAAAAATCAGAGAGTTGGGCCAATATTTCAAGGAGAATTTAAGTCTGTTCATATTGAGACCAACGAGCAACTTCTACATGTTTCTAGATATATCCATCTTAATCCTATTATTTCCTATACTGCGAAAGACTTAAAAAACTTTAAATGGTCTTCGTATAATGAATATATTGGTGAGCCAAAGAGTATTTTGTGTTCAAAGGAAATTATTCTGGATCAGTTCAAATCTAGAAAAGAATATGAAGATTTTACTCTTGATCAACTGGAATATGCTAGAACTTTAGAATCGGTGAAGCATAAGCTGTTGGATGTGGATCAGTAGTAAATCTAAGTATGGTTTTGAATGTACACCCCAAGGGTGTACATCTAGATTTGTTTATGCGCTGTAATGTTTTCGGGTATGCCGTGAGCTTTTCTCAACAGCTCATTTATCAGCGTATCCTCGGATATGTCAGTATAAAAAATATAAAATGCTCTTGTATCTTTCTCGATTCCTCGGATTTGATGAGCCATACCAGGGTTGGCATCCTCAAAAGTAACTATTTCTTGATTTTGATCCAAGGTTAAATATGAAAGACCTGCATCAAAACCCTTGCATTCTTTTATACCCATTACTAAAAATTCTTGATCTAAATCTTTTGCTTTATCTTCTGCATCTTCTTGCGTTTCGCATCTTTCATGTCTTGGATACCAATTTGTAAGTTGAGTATGAATCCATTCACCTTGGAGTCTTGGAAATTGATAGTATCTTGCTAAGAGATCAAGTAGATCTCGATCGACCATTTGCCTAAGAAGTCTGGGATTTAAAGGTCGGAATCCGTCGGGGGAATACAGGGGCCTTATTAGATTTGCGACAAAAAAATCCCGTCCTTGACTAGTAGGTTCCATATATAAGTGTTTATGCATTAAAGCTCTAAGCAGAAGAAATACGCCGAGCCTTTCGGCATCTGCAAAAAATACAATCTCTCTTTTTTTATCAACCACGACATCTTTATAGATGTTCCCGATATCGGGATGATGGGACAGTGGATATCTTAGCTCGATAAGATATGGATGAATATTTATTTTACTTCTGACATTGCCTATTACTTCATGAAGGTCGTTCATCGTATAAGTAATTCTATCTGCTATATCAAGTACTTGTCCAAGGATTCCTTGATCTCCTATAATCTTGTCCAATCTTTTGCACCTTAATCCCTTCCATCTTAAAAATTCCTTGCCTTTTCTGTCTAGTACTTCATGCCAAAACTTCTCCTCGCCTAGGTTGGTGGGGTCTATAGATTTGGTAACATCTCCTAAAGCTGGTGTTGCGATGTCGTGCAAAATTCCTGCTATTTCTAAAGTGTCTATTTGTTGTTGCAAGAGATTATTATGTCTCCCAATTTCTCCTGCCGTAAGCCCTACTACCAGCGAATGATCTGACCTATTATGAGAATAGCCAATAAAATACTGTTTGTCCGGTTGCGGACCCACGTAAGAGAGAAAACTTAAAGCTCTAACTTCGCTTAATCTTCCCCATACTCTAAAAGCATTTGCCGCTTGCGCTAGAGTGCTTTCATCGAGAACCCATCTTTTTAAATCTGAGTATGGTAAATATATGTTAAAGTCCCCTTCTTCAAACTCATCCGAGATTGAACGGAAATGTCCTTGGCGTAAATCGGTTTCCCTTCCCATAGTTAGGGAATTCTAACAGAGGGTTATAGATTTTTCAATCCGGAGAGATTTGTTTGGTGTTTTGGTTTTTTATTTTTTCAAAAAGCAAAGGATAATCCGAAAGATGTGGAAAAATAGACTCCGCTTCTTTTCGGGTTTTTTCAATAAGCGAAAAATCAGAAAATGAGGCAATTTTAAGTATTGGGATTCCGTGTTGGGCAGTCCCGTAAATTTCTCCCGGTCCTCTTAATTTTAAATCAAGTTCTGCAAGCTCTGCTCCAACATACAGAGTCTGCATACTTTTTAGTCTTTTAATAGTTTTTGGATTTTGCGAATCTGTAAACAGTAAGCAATAGGATTGCTTATTACTTCTTCCGACTCTCCCTCTTAATTGATGAAGTTGCGAAAGTCCAAATCTCTCGGCTGCCTCAATTAACATTATCGTTGCATTTGGAATATCAATTCCTACCTCGACAACCGGTGTTGCAACCAGAATATCTACTTGTCCCTTTTTAAATTTATCCAGAATAATATCCTTTTCTTTACTTTTTAATTTTCCATGGAGCAATTCCAGTTTTTGCTTTGAAAAAACTTCTTTCCTAAGATACTCAAATTCTTTTTTGGCGGCCTTAACTGTTGCCATTGTTTCCGATTCTTCTATGAATGGGCAAATTATAAAAACTTGCCCTTTATTATCCATAATTTCTTTTGCTATCCATTTATAAGCATCTTCTCTTTTTTCTTTTGGGATAAGCCAAGTTTTTACTTTTTTTCGACCGCGTGGCATTTCATCTAAAAACGAAAGATCTAAATCGCCATAAAGAGTTAACGCAACTGTTCTTGGAATTGGAGTGGCAGTTATTGTTAAGAGATGGGGGTTTAACCCTTTTCTTCTTATTGTTCCCCTTTGCTCTACTCCGAAACGCTGCTGCTCATCGATTACCACCAGTCCCAAATTTTTAAAATTTATTTTTTTTGATAGAACTGCGTGTGTCCCGACTAAGATATCGGTATCATCCCCTCCTTTATACTTTCTGCTACCAGTTGCTAGGCCGACTTTCGCTCCAAAGAGAACGAGTAGGCCTGAAATTGTATCATAGTGTTGCTGTGCCAATATTTCTGTTGGAGCCATCAGAGCCGATTGAAACCCATTTAAATACGAAAGAAACATTGCGATACTCGCAACCACAGTTTTACCGCTTCCCACGTCCCCCTCTAAAAGTCTATTCATGGGTTTTTTAGAAGCTAGATCTGCAAAAATTTCCTTAACAGCTTTTTTTTGTGCATTTGTTAATTCAAACGGTAATTTTGACCAAAATTTTTCAATGTCTTTCTTGTATTTTGAGATTGAGAACGGACTTCCCACAAATTTATTTTTCCATTGCCCCCTTCTTAAAAGAGCTGCAAGTTGCAAGAGAAAAAGTTCATCGAAAGAAAGTCTTAATTTTGCTTTTTCTGCTTGATCTAACGATTTTGGAAAATGAATTTGCTCAATAGCTTCTTTTAATCCTATCAATTCAGTTTTTTTTAAAATTGAGTCTGGAATATGCTCGTTCACAAATTTTACTTGTTCTTTAATGATTTTACTTATTTGTCGGCGTAACCACTTAGATGAAATTCCTCTAGTTTCATTATAAACGGGCACTAGCCTTCCAGTATGGAGGGGTTCAACCCCTTTATAAATTACCTCATATTCTGGGGATTGAAATATTGTTTTATTTTTAAACCAATCCACTTTACCTGCTAAAGAAATCACATCTCCTTTTTTAATGATTCTGGGTATGAAGGGTTGATTAAACCAAACCACGCTTAACGATCCCGTATCGTCGGCGATCTTGGCCTTTTGAATATTTTTCCATCTTTTTGTAAACTCGTTCTTAATCTCTGTTACTATCCCTTCTATTGTTACTATTTCTCCCGGCTGAATATCTGCGATTTTAGAAACTAACGAGTAATCCTCATATCTAAAAGGAATGTGATAAAGAAAATCTTCAATTTTTTTTATCCCTAACTTTTCCAGCCGGGATGCGTATTTTTTAAAGACAATTCCAGCCTCTTTAATCGGTGTTTCTAAATTCATATCCTACTTCAGCGAAGAGTAAGGAAGGGTAGAAAAGACGTTGCAACCAAAGCAATAGTTGCAACTGCAACTACTATTTTCCAAATCCAACTATGCTTTCTAAAAATCTCCATAAAACTATTTTATCACAATTAATCTTAATGCCAAAAAGCCCGACGGTTAGTAAAAAGCATAGGAATTCCTGCATTATTGGCTACATCAATTGATTCTTTGTCGTTTACTGATCCACCCCGTTGAATAATTGCACCTATTTTGTATTTTGCGCAAAGTTTTACGCAGTCGCCAAACGGAAAGAAACTGTCGCTTGCCAAAATTCCGCCCCTGGCATAGTTTCCTGCTTGTTCCAAGGCTATTCTAGTTGATTTAACTCTTGAGGTTTGCCCAGATCCTATCCCTCTTGTCATGGGAAGGTTCTTATCAACTACGATCACGGAATTTGATTTTATCTTGGTTATGAAAAGCCATGCGATTCTCAGCTGTTCTAATTGTTTTTTTGTAGGTATCTTTTTAGTTACCGTCTTCCAAGCTTTTGAGTCTTTTTTGGAATATATATCTTGAGTCTGAAGTATAAAACCGTTATCTATCCATTTTACGTTTAATGTTTTTTTCGAGGGCTTAGGTAATTTTCCTGTTTCATATATTCCCATGCTCTTTCTTACTTTCGAAAGAAAAGAAAAAGCCTCTTTTTCTATCCTAGGAGCCGCAATTACATCTATATTGCCTTTCCTTTTATCCTTAAATTGAGCAATTATTCTTGCGCTTTTTTTATCAAGCGTTTTATTCATTACGATTATTCCGCCGAACGCAGATTCGGGATCTGCTTCTATTGCTCTTTTCAAAGATTGTTCAGGTGTTTTTCCCAAGGCAATCCCACAGGGAGTATTGTGTTTTATAACAACCGCACAGGGTTCATCGAAAATCCTAACAGACTCAATACCCGCGTTTATATCGGTAATATTTATTAGGGACAATTCTCTTCCCCATAATTTTCTTAGGCTTCCTAAAGATGAAGAGTCTGATGAAAGATATAGTGTGGCTTTCTGGTGTGGGTTTTCGCCATAGCGAAGATCCGTCACTTTTTTACCGGCAATTGTAATCTTACCGGGGAAAAGGTCAGTACGAAGATATTTCGCAATCTGACTATCGTAAAAAGACAAATAGTCAAATGCCTTGGCAGACAAGTGTTTTTTGAATTTTTCGGAAACAGTCTTGTCCTTAAGCTTTTCGGAAACTTCAATATAATCATTGGGGTCAGTTATTACGATTACGTTTTTAAAATTTTTCGCAGCCGCTCTTACCATTGTGGGTCCACCTATATCTATATTTTCGATTGCTTCATCAATAGAGATATTTTTTGATGCTATTGTTTCTTCAAACGGATAAAAATTACAAACGACGATATCGATTGGTTTTATTTTTAATTTACGAGCCTCTTTTATATGCTTTTTATTTTTTCTGTCAAATAGGATACCTGACTCAATTTGAAAGCTAATCGTCTTCATTCTCCCATCAAAACTTTCAGGATTGCCAGTAATTTTTTGGATAGGGATTGCTGGAATTTTGTTTTCGGTAAGAGTTTTTACAGTACCACCTGTTGAGATTATTCTGTAGCCTAAGGAGACGAGGTTTTTCGCAAAATCTACAATGCCGGTTTTATCAAAAACACTTATAAGCGCGTATTTTTCATTTGCTGACTTACTGCTCATCTTCAAGCGAACGGACAGAAGAACTTTATTTTAAAGATAAAAATTAAGAATTTCAATTAGTAGATCTTATTTTTACGAATCTATGTTTTCCGACTTTTATCACTCTCTCATTTTTGAGTTCAATTATTTCATTCGGATCGATCGTTTTGGTCCCATCAATCGAAACCCCTCCCTGCTCTACCAGTCTTTGTGCATCGGATTTACTTGATGCAAGTTTAGTCTCAACAAGAATATCAGCTAATCTTTCTTCTGACTTTTTCAAAGTATGGGTTTCCATTTTTTCCGGAGCCTCTTTTTTCTGAACTGTTTTTTCAAAATGTTCCTGGGCTTTTTGAGCAGAACTCTCATCATTTAATTGTTTAACAATTTCAAAAGCCAGCCTTTTCTTAAATATAATTGGATTTTTTTCGAGCTTGAGTTTTGTATATATTTCAGTTATCTCCGACATAGAGACATTTGTTAAATATTCAAATCCTTTTCCTATAATTTCATCGGGCAGTCTCATCAGCTTTGCAAATAAGTCTTCAGGTTTATCTGTTAGGGCAATCGTGTTTCCTTCTGTCTTGCCGATTTTTTCACCCGACGCATCAGTCAGAAGAGGTGTAGTTATAACGAACTTATTCTTACCTTTAATTTTACGCATCATATCTCGTCCAACCATCATGTTGAACAACTGATCGGTTCCACCAATTTCAACATCAACATTCATTGCAACAGAATCATAACCTTGCATAATCGGGTACGTAACTTCCACCATAGAAATTTCTTGATCGTTTTTTATCCTTTTTCGGAACATATCTCTTTCTAAAATTTGTTGAACCGTAAGCAAAGACATAAGTTTAGCAATCTCAAGAGCTGGAAGTTTTGACAGCCATTCGCTGTTGTATTTTATCTGAACGGGATTTTTACCTTTGAACCGCACAATTCTTCCAGCTTGTTCTTTGTAGGTTTTTGCATTTTCCAGTACCTGTTCTCGAGATAATGGTTCGCGGGTTTTATCTCTTCCGGTTGGATCTCCTACCATTCCCGTAAAGTCCCCAATTAAAAAAATGACTTCATGACCTAAATCTTGCCATTGTCGCAGTTTTTTTAAGCCAAGCATGTGACCGATATGTAGGTCGGGAGAAGTTGGATCAAACCCTTGATAGACACGAAGTTTTTTGCCTGATCTCAGAAGATTTCCTAATTCTTTTTTTGAAGGGATGATGTTTGCGACTCCCCTTGTTAAAAGTTCTTCAATTTTATCCATGCCTTAAGTATACCACGACTAGTCGGTAGCAACTAGCCACTAGTAGCTAGTTTTGATATACTTAAAAATATGGTTGATTACTCAAGAAGATCGTCTCGGAGAATTAGATTTAGAGGTAGTCGTTCAAAAGTTCTTCTCTACAGCAACTTAGCAAGATATGCGTTATATGGACTTATTGCTTTTATAATAATAATGACTGGTCTTTTTCTCTGGTACGGAAGACAGCTTCCTACTCCCGGAAAATTGATTAACCCGCCGCTTGGACAATCTACGCGAATTTACGACCGGAAAGGAATTCTTTTATACTCAGTTTATCAAGATAAAAATCGTACATATGTAAAACTTAAGGATATTCCAACAGATCTTCAACACGCTACAATTTCGATCGAAGATAAAAATTTTTATAAAAATCAAGGATTTTCTATAACAGGCTATTTCAGGGCAATAAGAAATGTTTTTTTACTTAGAGGACTTTCGGGCGGATCAACTATCACCCAACAGCTCGTTAAAAATGTTCTTTTGTCTTCGGAGCGCACAATTCCCCGAAAAATAAAAGAGCTGATGCTTGCGATTCAGGTTGATAAAAAATACTCCAAGGATCAAATTCTTGAGATGTACTTAAATGATGTGTCCTATGGAGGAGCAAATATCGGAGTTGAGGCGGCTTCGGAATCGTACTTTGGGAAAAAAGTTAAAGATTTAACACTTGCAGAAAACGCTTTTTTAGCTGGTCTTCCGCAAGCACCAAGTATTTACTCGCCTTTCAGCGGAAAAAAATATTATATTACGCGCACCGAAAATGTATTAACGCAAATGGTTTCGGAAAAATATATAACTAAAAAAGATAAAGAGAAGGCACTTTCGGAAATAAAAAATAAAACATTCCCTCAAAAAGATAAATCCATAAAAGCTCCCCATTTTGTTATATATGTTAAGCAGCTTTTGGCAAAGCAGTTTGGAGAAAGTGCAGTTGAAACTGGCGGACTGCAGGTTACAACAACTTTGGATTATTCAATAGAACAAGAAGCGGAAAAAGTAATAAAAGAGGAGATCGATAAGCTTAAGGGCTACAACGTAGGTAATGGTGCTGCGATTGTAATCGATCCAAAGAGTGGAGAAATTCTGGCAATGGTTGGAAGCAAGGACTATTTCGATATTAAAAATGACGGAAATTTTAATACTGCTCTTTCCAATAGACAGCCTGGATCATCTCTAAAGCCGATTATGTACGCGACTGCTTTTGAAAAAGGTTATACGCCCTCAACAATGATAGTGGACGTTAAAACGGATTTTCCAACCAATGATCCCAAACACCCAATCTACACTCCGGTTAATTATGACGGAAAATATCGTGGACCAATCCAGATTAGATTTGCTTTGGGCAGTTCTATTAATCTCCCTGCTGTAAAAATGCTTAGTCGCGTTGGAATAAAAGATGTTATGCAAAAAGCCTACGATATGGGAATTGAGAATTGGAAACCGACAAGGGAGAATATGGCAGATGTCGGACTCTCCCTTGTTTTAGGAGGAAGGGAAACGTCGCTTTTAAGCGAGGTAACTGCATATTCTGTTTTTGCAAATCAGGGAGTGAGGCAAGATCCGATTGCAATTCTTAAAGTAACCGATAGCAAAGGAAATACGCTTTTCGAACATAAAAAAAGAGACGGAAAAAAAGTTTTATCAGCCGAAGTTGCTTACTTAATTTCTCATATTCTCTTGGATAACAATGCAAGAACTCTTGCCTTTGGTCCAAATTCCTGGCTGGTTGTTCCCGGGAAAACGGTTTCTGTTAAAACTGGAACCACAGATGAAAAAAGGGATAATTGGACTGTTGGGTATACCCCATCGTATGTTGTAGGTGTGTGGGTTGGAAATAATGATAACAGTCCAATGAATCAAGCAATTTCATCGGGCGTTACAGGAGCATCTCCTATTTGGAATAGAATTATGCGGTTTGCTTTAAAAGGAAAAGGAGACGATCCGCCTCAAAAGCCAGATAATGTAGCTGCGCTTCAGATAGATGCCTTAGGAGGAGGGCTGCCGGTTGGAGGTCAACCTACGAGGTCGGAATATTTTATAAAAGGAACCGAACCAACAGGACCTAATCTAATTTACCAGAAAGTAAAACTTTCAAAACATCAGGGCGGGAAACTTGCGAATCAATTGGAAATTGATGCAGGAGACTACGATACTAAGGAGTACATAGTTTTTTACGAGGATGATCCTGTTTCAACCGATGGAAAAAATCGATGGCAAGAAGGAATAAATGCATGGCTTGCGACGCAATATCCGGGAGATGAAAGGTACCATCCACCAACCGAAACTTCAGATTATCAAGATTCTTCTAAATCAGATTCTTCAGACCAAACAACTCCTACATCAGTGCCGAGTCTTTCGCCGAGCCTAACCCCTACCCCAACCCCTACCCAAGCGCCTTAATTTTTATTCTTTTAGTTTTACTTTAAATTTTTTCTTAAGTGCTTCTAATATTTTTTCTCGAATCTTTGAAACTTCCTCGTTTGTTAAATTCCTTTGTCTATTTTGATAAACAATTTGCCTTGACATCCTTGGGGTGGATTAGGAGGGCACCTATGCCACGTAAAATCTTTTTACTCTTCGAAATCTAAAAGTTGATGTTTTATTATTTCTAGTTTTTTTCCGTAGTCTTCCTGATCGAGAACAAATTTCTTGTATGAATCAGAAGACGGAAATTGATTAAGAATTATTTCTTTTGCACAAATTCCACCTCGATTAACATTGATATACTCAAGATATGAGGACCATCTGTAGCTATTTAAATTCTTTGTTTTATAACCAACAAGCGGGTTAAGGTGGATATAACGGGAGAGGTGAATAAGCTGTTCATTTGTTTCAACATGTAAACTTTTAAACTCCCCTTGTAGAAGCGGTCCAACCCTTTTATTTTTAGCGTTGAAATATTTCGTGTAGCTGTTGCTTAACTTACTGACAAATTCGGTTATACCACCTTCTGTTTTTTGACGAAGTAAAAAATGGAAATGATTAAGCATAAAGCAGTAACAGACAATGTCAACTATTTTGTTGTTAGCGTTGAGAGTTTTGGTAAGTGGCGTGAAGTGGGAAAACTTTGGCTTTGGTCCGTCTATTTGATAGTAGATCATCGTTTTTAAAAGTCGGCTGTAATCATAAAAGTTGTAGAAAATTGGCATTTTGGCTACGCCTCTATTAAAGATGTGGTAGCTTTCTCCGTTGACAAAAGGTACTTTTCGGGATGGCACATACCTAGTAAATCAGATGTTTCCGTGGGTGTCAATACTACCCACCCTTGGGGTGTCAATATTGGGGTGTCAATGGGAGCTTAATTATTTTCTTGGTAGTATCTTAGGGAGTATTTTTCTTTGAATCGTTGTTATCATCTTTGCAGCAAGTCTTCCACCGGGTAATGAAAGTAGCCTGCGTCCCAATTTTTCAATTCGATATTCTTTTTGCGTTTGGGGTAATGAACGATAAACATTAAGAAATCTTAGTGGATTAAAACTGAATCGTCTTTTTGCTTCAGTTTCCGCAAGAATTTCATCGGGATGATATATATTTACAACACTTATCCCCTGTCTTTCAAATTCCTTTACAGCACGTTCCGCATGATAATGAGGGGCTAATAAATTTATCTTAGTTCCAAGACACCTATCCTCAAGAACCTTTCCAGTTTCTATGGCATTACTTTCTGTATCTATTGATACTTCTTCAAGAATTGCTTCTCTGGTACGAGCTAAATCTGGAAATTTTCTACCCATATAGTCGCACATAGCTCTTGCCTCAGAGACTCCAAGTCCTGCTGTATCACCGGTTGAAAAGATAACTACAGGAAAATCAACTTCTCTAAGTAATTCACCTGCTGCCCTGGCTTGCATCTTAGAGGCAGGGCTGAGCGGATCTTTTCCATTGGAAGATAAACTTTGTAGTTTGGAGGCAGGAGTTCCTCTAAAGTTTTCCCCAAGAACTACTAAAGGTACATTAGATTGAGTCTCAAGTGATCTGTTCATTTGAAGTAGATTGTATAATAAGCTTGGATAGAAGTCAAGTGCTATGGGATATTTTGATTTCTATGCAATTGCCGCTTTAAATTTTTGTTTTAGAGCTTCGATGATCTTTTCTCTTATCTTGGCGACTTCTTTTGTAGTTAGGTTGCCTTCTTTATTCTGATATACGAGATGAAAAGTTCTGTTGTCTTTATACATATTTTTAAAACTTACATTTTCTATTAGGGGGCTTTGTCTTGTTATTGCATCTATAATTTCTTTGGTTGGGATTTTTTCACTAACTGAAATAGTTAAGTCTTCAATAATTGGTGGATATTTGGGAATAGGTTTGTATATTTTATCAGATTTTATTTTACTTAATAAATCAGAATAACTTAGTTCAAATACTATTCCTTCATTTATGATTTCTATATACCTACTTGGATCCTCGTCAATATTTAATTCCCCGAAAAGGTTTTCTAAAATCCCCTTCATCTCATAAAAGTTTTTTAAATTTGATACTGCACAAAGTCTATATTCTTCTTTTACTTCATCAAGAGTTCGTCCCAGATAAACTTTTCCAAGTTCAAATAAATTTATTTTTTCAAAATTGGGCTTATTTTGAAAAAGAGCTTTCAATAAGTTTATTTTAAGAGTCGGTCTTAGATATTCAAATTCCCGACTTATAGGATTATCGACTCGCAAGGTTTTGTCCGGATTTATTTCGTTATCAGTCAAATCTTTCTCAGAAACCAGACTATATGTATAGATTTCTGAGAACCCGGCCGATTTAAATATATTTTTAACTTTTTCTTCTAATCTGTAATCTTTAAAATAAGGTGGAGGTTTTAAAGGAATCTGTCCGGATGGTATAGTTTTTGGGAAATTGTTGTATCCATAGACTCTTGCAACTTCTTCTATAATATCTTCTTCTATTTTAAGGTCATTTCTATATGTAGGTATTTCTGTTCTTATTGTATCTTTTAAGATTTTTTTAGGCGGAAGACTCAAGTCTTCCAAGATCTTCAAAACTTTATTTTCCACAATAGAAATCCCAAGAATATTCTTAAGTCTTTCTAAATTTAAATCAAGTTTCCATGGGTTAAATTCTTCTTTTTTAATATCATAAATGTCGCTTACTATTTCTCCTCCTGCAATTTCAAGGATAAATTTTATGCATCTTAAAAGTGCATCAACAGTTCCGCCTGCATTTACCCCTCTTTCAAATATGGAGGAGGCTTCGGAGCGAAGGCCCAAAGACAAGGAAGCTCTTCTTATTAATGAAGGAACTTCAACGGGGACTCTTATAAAAATAGTTTTAGTTTTTTCATAAGTTCCCGTATTTTCCCCTCCTTTTATGCCGCAAAGATCAATAATTTCTTCATTATCAGAAATTACCACAGCATTTTTTGGCAAACGGTATGAAATCCCATCCACACTTGTAAATTTCTCTCCTCCTTTTGTCTGATGCACTTTCATTACAGCGCCTTTAATTTTGTCGTAGTCAAATGCATGAATAGGATTTCCAAGTTCAAGCATTACATAATTTGTGATATCAACGATATTGTTTATGGGACGTTGTCCGATTTTAATTAATCTTTCCTTAAGCCATTTGGGAGATTCTCTTACAGTTATACCGTCTATTATTATTCCTGTAAATCTCGGATTTATTTTTGAATCAGTAGTAATTTTAAGAGGTAGAGTTTTTTTGACTATATATTTTTCTATATCATAAACCTCTGGGAATTTAATTTTTTTTCCTTCGATTGCAGCTATTTCGCGGGCTATTCCGATTATTGAAAGAAGATCCGGTCGATTCGGAGTTATCTCAAATTTAAATATTACGTCGTCATTATCTTTCGTAATTTTTTCAGTTCCAAGACCCACTTCAGTAAGACGATCTCCTAGCTCTTTTTCGGGAAGAGTAATATCTACGTATTCTTTTAACCAAGATAAGGGCGCCAACATATTAAAATTGCTCTAGGATTCTTAGGTCTGGGTTTGTCAAGAGTCTTAAATCGTCCATTTGATAGCGCAAAGTTACAAGCCTTGATAACCCTATCGCAAAGGCAAACCCTGATACCTTTTTAGGATCGTATCCAGCAGTTTTTAGTACATTGGGATGAATCATTCCGGCAGGCATTATCTCACTCCATCCTGACATTTGGCAGAAACTGCAGCCCTGCCCGTTCGGCAGGCGGGCCTTTCCCTTGCAGACCGTACATTGAATGTAAGTATCAACCCCCGGCTCGACAAAGGGAAAATTGGTCGTTGCAAATTTTAATTTTGTATTTTCTCCCATGAGTTTTCTTAGAACATAATCTAATGTTCCAAAAAGGTCAGTCAATTTTACATTTGTATCGACCAGAAACCCTTCGCAATGCCAGAATTCAAATCCGTGAGATGCATCTACCTGTTCGTATCTGAAATTTTTTCCGGGAATTATCACTCTTACCGGAGGTTTAGTTTTTTCCATTATTCGAACTTGCATTGCTGATGTTTGAGTGCGTAAAATTATTTCTCCGGGCTCAACTTTACTGTTTCTTGTATCAAGATAGAAAGTTTGTTGAGTATCCCTAGCGGGGTGATCTTTTGGAATATTTAACGCCTCAAAATTATAATAGTCTGTTTCTACTTGAGGCCCGTCTGCGGCCTGAAATCCCAAGCTTTTAAATACATCAACTACATCATATAAGACCTGGCTTAAGGGGTGAAGGTGACCGACATTAGGTTTTATTCCTGGTTCTGTTCTGTCTATCTCTTCTCTTATTTTTTTTGTTTTTGTCTCACTAAGTGTATATTCTTGGGAAGAGATAGTATCTTCAATTGATTTTTTGACTTCATTTGCCAATCTTCCTATATTAGGCCTTTTTTCCAAAGGAAGTTTAGGAATTTCCTTTATTGCCAAAGTTAACCTACCTCCCCTTCCCAGGAATCGAATTTTAAGCTCCTCTAATTCTTTTTGATCCTTTATCTCAAGAATAAGGGAAACTGCTGAATTTTTAATTTGAATAAGTTCTTCTTCCATAAATTAAGGATATCATAAAGGTTTCTATTTTTCAGAAGTTTCTTGTATTAAACATTGCCGGGTGATACCTCCTGCATAATCTATATAGAGAGTTCCTCCTTTGTTTATCAATTTTTCATAGGGTGCTGGGATTGTTACGCGAGGTGATTCACCATTAGTATCCATCCCTTGAATCAATTTAGTAAGATCCGTACTTGCATCAATTCTGAATCCACGCCTATTTTTAGTTGCCAAATCTTGTAAGATTGGTAGTATATTAATTGGTTCTCCTTCTGACATATCCTTACCGCCTTCTCAATAAAAAACCTCCGCATTTGACGTACCATTCGGTGCGTCCTCGGAGGTCATCTGTTTTGTTTAATTTATAACAAAAACCAACCTCCGTTTAAGCGAAGGTAAAGTAAAACCAAAATGTTTTACCTGGTTTTTGCATATTCCGTATGTTATCAGTTATTTTTTGCTATGTCAAGAACGTCTGACGTTCTCAACAACCTTTTTAAAAGTTGTCGGGTCATTTACGATAAGATCGCTTAAGATTTTTCTATCAAGTTCAATATTTGCTTTTTTTAGTTCATTAATAAACTTGCTATAGGAAAGGCCTTCTTTTTTTACTGCCTCTCCTATTCTTGTAATCCACAAGGATCTTAAGTCTCTTTTCTTAAGCTTTCTCCCATGATAAGAATAGGCTCTTGCATGAAGCTCTGCTTCTTTTGCAACCTTAATAAGTCTACTTTTTGTTCCTCTATATCCTTTTGTTTTTTTTAAAAGTTTTTTATGTTTTCTTCTTGATACAGTTCCTCTCTTAACGCGCGCCATAATAAAATTGAAAATTGATAATGGAAAGTTGATAGTTATTTTTCAATTCTCAACTCTCAATTGTCAACTTTTTATGCTTCTCCTAACATTTTCTTAATTTTTTTTGCGAATTTTCCGGTTAAAACTCCCGGCTCTTTTTGCCTTCGAAGTCTTCTTTTCGATTTTATAAGCTTGTGATGACTTTTATACTGATGCGAAAACAAAACCTTTCCGGTTTTTGTAACCTTAAATCTCCTTTTTATCGATTTTTTTATTTTTTTCTTTGGCATTTTCTTTTCTTCTTTCTGGAGAAAGAATTGTTATAAGCTGTCTTCCCTCAAAATGCTTACCTTGCTCGATTTTTGATACGTCCGAGAGAGACCCGATTGACCTTTCAAGTATTTTTTCCCCAAACTCAGGATGTGTTATTTGTCTTCCTGCGAATTTTACTACAAATTTAACTTTATTTCCAGCTTCTAAGAATTCCCGGGCTTTTCTTAAGACGACCATTAAGTCGTGGTCGTTCATAAAAGGACCAAGTCTTAACTCCTTTGTTTCCGATCCTTTCGACTTTCTTTTCTCTTCTTTTCTCTTCTTTTCTTCCTGATATAAAAACTTTTTATAGTCTATGATTTTTGCAACAGGAGGATTAGCCTTTGGAGCTATTTCAACGAGATCAAGACTCAATTCCCGTGCTTTATTTAGCGCTATCTGCCGCGAAAGAATTCCTAATTGCTTACCGCCTGATTCCAAAACACGCAACGTGCTTGAAAAAATTCGCTCGTTTATTCTATAAAATTTTCTATTACCCTGTCTTTTTTTAGATCTTTTTATCAATTTCTTCCTGTAACTTTTGTAAAAATTTAGAAACTTCCAGTTGTCCCAAATCTTTTCCCTCTCTTGTTCGGACCGAAATTACGTTCTCTTTTTCTATTTCCTTATCCCCTATTATACCCATAAAGTTTACTTTTTGCAAAGTAGCGTCGCGAATTTTTGAAGGTAAAGTTTCCCGTCTGTTATCCAACTCAACTCTTATTTCTTCTTTCTTTAATTTCGAAGCGATAGATAATGCTTGCCTCTCGTGTTTCTCAGAAATTGTAGCAAGAACTACTTGAACAGGAGAAAGCCAAAGGGGAAAAGCTCCCTGATAATGTTCGGTAAGAATTCCAATAAATCTTTCTACCGATCCTAAGATTGCCCGGTGGACTATGACAGGTCTTTTTGGTTTTCCATCTCTGTCAATATATTCAAGCTTAAGCCTTTCAGGTATTTGAAAGTCAAGTTGTATTGTTGCAAGCTGCCAGTCTCTGTCTTGCGAATCTTTAATGTGAATATCAATCTTCGGTCCGTAAAACGCTCCGTCTTTTTCTTTTATTCCAAATTTAACCCTTGCATCCTCAAGCGCAATTTTTAAATCTTTTTCCGCCTCTTCCCAAAATTTTGCATCACCCATCGCCTTATCGGGTTTGGTTGAGAGATAAAATTCCGGTGTAAAGCCTAAAGATTTATAAAAAGAAACAACCAGAAGTAGCAATTTATGAATTTCATCTTGAATTTGATCGGGGCGCACAAAAAGATGTGCATCGTCAATCACAAACTGCCGCATTCGAAACAAGCCTCCTATTACTCCTGACAATTCTCTTCTGTAGAGAATATCGAATTCTGAAAATCTAATCGGGAGATCTTGATAGCTTCTGGTTTTTGAAGCAAAAATCAATGAAGCCTCGGGGCAATTCATTGGTTTTAAGCTCCATGACTGATTATCAATAGTTAAATTATACATATTATGTTTGCCGAAATGTTCCCAATGTCCCGATTTTTTAAACAATGAACTTTTGACCATGATCGGAGTTGATATTTCCTCATAACCTTGCGTAGGAAGTTTTTCTCTTATAAAATTTTCAAGAGTTTTATAGATTTTCCATCCCTTTGGGTGCCAGAAAACCGCGCCCGGACTATACTGCGAAAAAGAAAATAGATCAAGCTCTTTCCCTATTTGTCTATGATCTTTAACGCTTGAGGCTTTATTCATTGGTTTATTTTACCAATTGCGGGCTACTTTGTAAATTTTGGAGCACACGAGAAGTTACCTGCGATGCAAAATCACCAATTACAGGTATAATATCAATCTTTTTCGCTATGAAAGATAAAAATACAATTATCAGAGCAAATCCTATGGTTACTCCTATTGTCCAAAAAATTCCTCCGACGAAATTATTAAGGAGAATATCTTTTAACGGCTTCTCTACTTTTTCGTATTTTTCCATTTATGTGTATTCTAAGTATAGCAGAATTAGGTTTTATATTGTCAACGAGGATAAAGCAACGGCAAAATTTGAGAACTTTTTGTCCTTCGACGCTGCTCAGGACAACTCTGAGCTTGTCGAATGGGTTGATTTATGTTTTAGGTTATCCAAGTATGTCGTCTTGACATACATATTAAGTTTGTTGTATTATGTTAATAATATGCTTAATACTATATCGGCAAGACAAATTCAAAGGGAATATAAAAAGGTGTTGGAAAATGCAAATAAATCCAAAGAGCCTATTATTGTTATGTCTAACAATAAACCTCTTGGAGCCGTCATTGGACTTGATCTCCTTGAGAAGCTTCAGGTTGAGGCTGTATTAAAAGAAGCTCTTGAAGAATACAATGCCGGAAAAACCAAGACTATATCTACTCCCGAAGAATTAAAAGCTGAGTTTGAAGAACTAAAGAAGCTCTCTCGTAAGAAATGATAGCCCTTCAAAAAACTTCAAGGTATCAAAGAGAACGCAATAAGTTCGTAAAAAACAGCTCGAGTAAAACAAACGCATTGATTAAAACTCTCAAGATATTTGTTTACAATCCTAATCATCCATCTCTTCATCTAGAAAAGTTGGGTGGATCAAGATTGTGGACTGTGAGAGTTGATAAAAGTAATAGAATTTTCTTCTTCTGGGTTGACTCAAAAACAGCACTTCTTATCGATATCGGACAGCATGATAAATACAGAAGATATTAAGATTTTAATCTTTGGCAAATTCTTTTCTGAATCTAAAGCCGTATTTCTTTTTCGAGCCATTCTATTTTTTCGTTTTTTCGTCTCCAAAAAACATCTTCCCAAATGTAATGAACCGCAAGCTGTTTATATTTCCCATACTTCTCAAAATGCTTCAGTAATTTTCTGCCGGGTACAGGCTTTTCTGGTTTGCGGTCAAAGAATAATTTAGAATAAATTTTTTGTTCCCACGGCGAAACATGATTGAAAAAATCCCAATGGTGGAAAACATCGAAAAGTAAATACCAAACAGTTGCGGGCCCAACGCCATAAAGTTTCAGCAATTCTGTCATTTGTGTTTCTCTGTCTTTCGCTCTCAATTCTTTTTCATCAATCAATCCCTGCGAGAAATAATCATCAAGTTTTTTGATTGATTTTGCCCGATAGCCGACTTTCAAAGCCCGCAACTCATCTTCGCTTACTTTTTGAAGTTTTCCCGGACTCCAGAAACACCATAATTTTTTGCCATCAAATTCAAGCAGTGTTCCATAATTTTCTAAAAGTGCTTTAAACATTTGAACGGATCGTCTGACCGAAGCATTTTGTAAAACCATTCCGATTATCAAATACTCATAAAGCGAGCTAGGATGTCCTGGACGCATTCCGCGCCACTTTTTTAAAATTGGATTAAGAAATTTATCTTTCTTAAAAGTATTATAAAAATCGCCTAATTTAAGATCGAAATTGTAAAGATATTTTATCTCTTCAATTAGCGAGCCAACAAAACTATCTGTCAATTTATCCTTGGCATAGATTTTTATTTCCACTAGAGGATTTTCAACTGCGCCTTTGTTTGAGAACTTAATGCCAAGCGGTTTGTCTTGCCAGTTCCAAGTTTGCCAACGAATGCCCTTTTTCCAATAACTATCCCCTGAAGTAAAATGGTCTGGTTTATGAAAAGTTGGATCGAATGAAAATGGTTTTGTTGGCTTAACTTTAAGGGTTTCTTGCAGCTTTAACTTAATTGGCTTTTTCATCTTACATCTTCTCAAAATCCTCAAATGTGGATCCGAGTGGACTCGAACCACTGACCTCTGCAATGTCAATGCAACGCTCTAACCAGCTGAGCTACGGATCCAAGCTTAGTAATTCTATCAAAAGTAATAGATCATTACAATCTAAGATGAGGCTTTATCCTGCTTGGGTTGCCACAACGCGCTCGTTGGAGAGGCCAAAAGTTGTACCATGTTTTTTAAACATATTCCAGTACTGCCTTTGAGATTTTTTGCTTTTCATAACAGAAAGCCAAGATGAGGAATCTTCTATCTTTTGTCTTGCCGCTTTTACCAAAGATAACATCCATTGGAAAAAAGTAACATGATATTCTCCCGGATTCTCAATTCTTTGTTCAATAGTTATTTCCTTAAATTCAACTGCAATTTCCTGGGATGCCGTTGTTATTTTTTTAAGTTCTACTAATATTTCCTGGATTTTTGCATTTATAACTTGAACATTTTCTCGATCAGCTCTTTTTCCCACATCTATAATCTCTCTTTTATAGCCAATTCCGGGTTCAGTTGGTCCTTCCGGGGTTTTCTCCCTTTTTTTTGAAAGAGTAATTTCTCTTCCCTCTTCTAGATTGCCCGAGGCTTGATCTTCGGATTCCTGCGGATTTTTTGCTCCCAAAAGCTGTTCCCAAAGACTGTTTATGCTTTTTTTACCAAAATCATCAATCGCCGAATCAACAACACCCGACCCAACGCCCTTTAGTATTTCTACCGGGCTTTGGTCGATAAAGCTTTGATTTTTTTGCTTCCGGGTTTTAGCAACCATAACGTGGAGATAACCTTATCATAATTTCTTTAGGAAATCAAGCGTTTTTTGCTGTCTTATCACACTTGCTAAAAGGTACTTATTCGCCTCAAGTCCTTTTCGTTCGTTTTCATCCTTTACACTTTTTATAGTATCGTCAATTTCGGTATCTGCTACAGTTATTTTTTCTTCTTCTGCTATCTTTTGAAGTATAAATTCAAGCTTTATGTCGTTTGTTGCCTTGTTTTCGTATTCTTTTCTTAGGTCTTCAACAGTTTTATGAGTAGAGGCTAAATATTGATCTAAAGTTAAGCCAAGTCTTTTTATCTCCGAAAGGGTTTGGGCAAGCAGTCTTTCTACCTCCTGCTCAACAATTATTTTTGAAACTTTTACTTTTACGCTTTTTTGAAGTTCTGTCATTATTTCATCAAAACTTGCTTCTTTCTGCTTGTCCTGAGCTACGCCGAAGGGTTCTTTTCCGGGTATAACAATTTTTGCCCCCGAGGTTATTTTCCTAATATTTTCTTTATAGCCGTTAAGGTCAATTTCTGGCGCTTCACAAGTTGAGGCCGTAAACTTCCAATCTTTATCATCCCCCAGCGTTTCTACATGAATTCTGGGATTTATGATTGGCTTTAGATCATGTTTTTTTACCGCATCAGCATAATATTTCGGAAGCAGTTTTTTGAGTACTTCATCTTCTACCTTGTCTTTATCTACTTTTCCTTCTACAATCTTTTTTGGAGCTTTTCCTTTTCTAAAACCCGCAATATTTGCAGTTTTTGCAATACTTAAGATAATCTCGTTTGTAGTTTCCCTAACAGTTTTTTGAGGAATTGTAATATTTAGAACTATTGTTCCGTCTTCCTGTTTTTCTATTATCGAATCCATATATTGGGTGTGGATGAGAGGACTTGGTTCGACTTCGCTCACCATAAACTTCTCGTCCTCTATCCCTTCGCCAAACTCAGAACAGCTTGCTCTGAGCTTGCCGAAGAGTGCGGATGAGAGGACTCGAACCTCCAAGGGTTTCCCCACATGGTCCTAAACCATGCGCGTCTGCCATTTTCGCCACATCCGCGCGTTAACTTGATTATAGCACTATTTATATTATAGCGAAATTGAAAGACTATCCTTAGGATTTAAGATTGAAAAATTGCTAATCCCACCCATAAAGAACTCAACTCTAACTGCCCATGTGGGAGATGCAGCATACATTCTGCCGACTTGGTATATGTCGGTTGCTCCCCATTTATCCATATAGTTTTCTCGAATCCCCTTAGATATGATCTTAATACCTTCAGTCCAAGAAGAGAAGTAGGTAACATTGTTTCCATATACTCCCCAACCCCATCCGTTAAAGGAACCGGCAGGAATCTGATGACCGAAAGTTGATTCTACTCCTGAAATTGCAACAAGCAGTCTCCAGTCAAGATTATAAATGTCTGCAGTTTCTACAAACTCTTTTGCAAAAGGAGTAATGGGAGAATTATAAGATTCTAGGAATTCTCTTAATATTTTTACACGATTATCCAATAAAGTCACAGTTTGAGCGTCTGCTAAAACAGCAGAGGACTTAGAAAAGTTTTCTGCAAAAACTCTAGTAGATAAAAGAAATGCTAGTAAAATAATAAAAGACAATATAAATAAAAATTTATTTTTCATATTGAGTAATCCAAAAACAAAATGGCTTAGCGCGGATTAACGCGGGATATATGATGATGCTTTAAAGCCATAAAAAAATCCTAACGTATACATTTGGAAGGCATACCTTAGGATCTGGCGAGATTGTACTATATAACTATAGGTTTGTCAAGTCCCAAACTATAAGCCCTTCGGCTTCGCTCAGGGTGAATTTATTGAAGTTGATTCATGAAATAGCTTACGCTCAGGGCCCAGTCTCCGTTGTTTGAAGGAGTATATTTAGTCATTATCTGATCAGGAGTAATTAGACCAAGTGACTTGTAGTCTTTTAGAAGGGTTTTTGAGATAGTTTCTATGGCTTCCTCGTAGTCTGAAAAGCTCGTGACTTTCCCTCCATATATGCCAAACCCCCAGCAATTGTGGGTATTCTGAGGAGCTTTCTTGCAAAGATTTGATTCCTGCATTGCAATAGCCGGAATTAACCTAAAATCGATTCCGTATTTTTCGGAACTTTCTACAATTTTCTGCGAAAATGGTTCAAGAGGCGATTCATATCTATTCAAAAATTCTCTTAGGTTCTCTACTCTACTGTCTTTTGATAATATCTGATTCTCAAGCGAATTATCGATAGTAGGAAGCGCTGCAAAAGCCACAGATTGATTACTATTGCTTAAAAAGGAACTACCAGTTTTTTTATAGGAAAAATAAGAAAGGTAAACGACGCTTATAAATATTACGAGGGGGGTTATAAGAAAGAGGGTTAATGGCAGAAATATCTTTCTCATTAATACTTAATACTTACATATTTTAGGAGAAGTTGTCAAGTTTAGGAAGGTAATTTTTGAAGTCTTGGAGCGGGAGACGGGTATCGCACCCGCGACCTTCTCGTTGGCAACGAGACGTTCTACTACTGAACTACTCCCGCATGTGCCGAAGCGGTGAATCGAACACCGATAACGTGTTCTTCAGACACGCGCCTTGACCACGTTGGCAACTTCGGCCTAGTGGACCCGAGAAGACTCGAACTTCTGACCTCCTCGGTGTAAACGAGGCGCTCTAGCCAACTGAGCTACGGATCCAGAGTGCCGAGGACAGGACTTGAACCTGCATGCCTTGTTTAAGGGCACAAGAACCTCAATCTTGCGTGTATACCAATTTCACCACCTCGGCGCGAAAAATATTATATCAGATTTGTGCCGAAGGTGGGAGTCGAACCCACAATCCCTTACGGGAACACGGTCCTGAACCGTGCGCGTCTACCAGTTCCGCCACTTCGGCCTGTCTCGCCAGTCAAGGCGGGCGCCATCAAATTTTACCAAAAATACTTCCCTATTAAAAGACTCCTGTTAGGTTGGGGTTGCATGGGTTTGTTATAATTGAGAATTAGTGAATCACTTCAATACGAAACTTAAGTTTATCTCGGCAGGAATAGTCTTAGTCCTTTTCATAATTTTAATAACGGGGATCTTCGGAAGAGAAACAAAAACAAACGACAGAAAACCTGCGGAGGTAAAATCCGCAAAGACAGAAATTTCCAGTTTTCCGACTAATGACTCTCCTACTCCGCCCCCAACAAGTTCAATATCGAACGATAAAGAATTTGCCCAAATCGTTAAAGTAGTTGACGGTGATACCATTACAGTTTCATTAAACGGTAAAAACGAAACTATAAGAGTAATCGGGATTAATACTCCGGAGACTGTTGATCCGAGAAAAACAGTCGAGTGTTTTGGACTTGAAGCTTCTAATAAAGCGAAAGAATATTTTAAAGATAAGGAGTATAGGGTATGGCTTGAAGAAGATAAGACACAGGGCGGGAGAGATAAGTATCAAAGACTCTTACGATATGTCTTTACCGACAAGGGTACGCAGGATTACGGGCTTATGATGATTTCAGAGGGTTATGCTTATGAATACACATATAGTACTCCGTACAAATATCAGACAAGCTATAGACGGGCGCAGGGAAAGGCTGAAAGTGAAAAACTGGGCCTTTGGGCTGATGGAGCTTGTAATGGTTCGACCTCGCAGGTTGCAGGCTCGTCGACCTCGCAGGTCGGAAGTTCTAGTAAAGCCATTGAGGGGGATAAGGACTGCAAAGATTTCGCGACCCAAAAAGAAGCTCAGGACTTTTTTATATCGCATGGCGGTCCGGCAAGCGATTCTCACAAGCTTGATCAGGATAAAGATGGAGTTGCCTGCGAAAGCCTCCCATAGGAGGATTTTTCAAGCGGGGTTGACAAGAATAATCAAATATAGGATTATATATGCGTAATGAAAATTACAAGCTCTGCTTTTAAGTACAATTCAAAAATACCAAGTAAATATACTTGTGACGACAAAAATATAAATCCTCCTCTTGAATTTTCCGACATTCCCAGAGAAACAAAGAGTCTTGTTTTAATAATAGATGATCCAGATGCTCCGTCAAAAACTTGGGTCCACTGGGTTATCTATAATATTGACCCATCTGTTACAAAAATAGAAGAAAATTCTGTACCAAAAGGGTTATTGGGCAGGACGGATTTTGGAAAAGAAGGCTATGGAGGACCTTGTCCCCCATCGGGTACGCACAGATATTTTTTTAAGCTCTATGCGCTTGATACAATTTTGGATGCCCCCAATGGTCTTACCAAACAACAAGTTTTAGAAAAAACGAGAGACCGCGTTATCGAAGAAGCAGAGCTGATCGGTTTATATAAGAGACCATAGGGGGTGAGAGCGGTGAAAGATAATTTAATTGGAAAAGTGATCCATTACTACGACAAAATTGGCGTTGCCGTAATAAAACTTGAGAAGCCTTTAAAAGTAGGAGATAATGTTAAGTTTGTCCACGGAGAAAATGAATTTACACAATCAATTGAATCGATGCAACTTGAGCATGTTCAAGTTGAAAGCGGAAAAAAAGGGCAGGAAGTTGCCGTAAAGGTTGATAAGGAAACAAAATCCGGAACACAAGTTTATTTAGCTTAATTTTTCCAATCTACACTACTTCCGTTTGGCTGCCGAGCTTGGTATTTTTATTTTCCTAAGTGTGGCTGCGGGACATGGATTCGAACCATGATACTGGGATCCAAAGTCCCATGTCCTACCATT
>Ga0155905_122_pt1 | contig 39919 bp, 40 predicted proteins | sample RifCSPlowO2_01_FD_107559 | JGI IMG/M metagenome (GOLD analysis project Ga0155905, IMG submission 107559) | Candidatus Levybacteria bacterium RIFCSPLOWO2_01_FULL_38_21 | reverse complement strand
TTTCGGATTTATAGAAATAAGAATATTCGTAGCTATGCCCTCTATAATCTTCGAATAACTAGAATTGAGTTTATCCTGATTTTGGGTAAGCAAAACAAGCGAGAAATAATGATCTGTTGGCTTTTCCTCTTTTGGTAAATCGATCAGGAGCATCAGTCTTTTTTCTTGTTTGGGCGAAAGAATAGTCTTTGATATAGATTGATCATTTTCTAAGACTTTAACTTTTTGTAGAAAGTTCGTATTTAAGGTTGTATAATCTTTGTATAAAAGGTATTTAACTTGGTTCATATTATTTTCATCAGTTGCAAAAGGCCTAAGAACAAACCCTACATCAACCGGGTTACCCGATAGATTTTTAATTTTAATTTCCGACTTTATTATTGCAGGCGGATTTGCCTTGATTTTTATAATCGGAGGATAAATCCCAAGTGAATATGAAGAAGCGCTGGTATATTGGAAGGCAAAGAGAATAATAACAAGAGAAGTGTAGAATGCCAAAAATATCTTAATTCTGAAACTTTTCATTATAAATTTGGAACTGCTATAAAGATTATTGAATTTGAATAGTTGCTCTTATTTTGGTTGCCAGATATGTTGACTTTATACTTTATTTTAGCTTTCTTTTTGGGACTTGAGCCGTTTAATATTGCCTGCGGTGATTCGGATTTTGAGTCGTTTGCGAATTGTTTAAAATAATAAGCCTTCGAAAAATCCTCTGTACAAACAGAACTGTCTACCTCTTCGCATCTATAGCCAAAGCCGAAAGATAAGTTGCTAGACCATTGAGCCGAAACAGTTTCTGAACAAGCGCCGTTATCGCAAGTTATATCGGGTATAAAATTGTTGTTAGGATCTCTAATCTCGTGATCTTCAAATGCAAAAACAGAATAGCTTCTTGAGGAGCCTTTTGAAATAATAAGATCGGTTGTTCTAAATACGGGATTTGTTGGGGTTAATGGACCATAATCAACTAGATTATCCGAGACCGAAAAAGAAAAAAGATCACTGTTTTGAATATTTTCAAAACCAGTAATTACATGATAGTTTTCTCCGGAATACATTTTCGCAGTATAGGTGGGGGGTTCGGCTTGGGGAGCTTGGGGATTAATCAATGTCTTTTGTTCGATATCTCCACCCTGTATAGTGTAGTAGTTGTTTGATATTGTTTGAGCTATTGTCCGATTTTTTAAAAATATGAATGTAAAGACTATAAGTATTAAAATTAGAGGCATTTTTATACGGCTTGAGGTAATTTTCATAAGAGTGGTTAGTCTTCTTCCCGAAGCTCTTCTGTTTCTTTAACTACTTCAGAGAGTTTACTTAGGTCCTCTTTGCTTATCTTGCCTTTTTCTTTTTCTATAACCTCTTTTACGTCTTTTCCGATAGATTCAATTGTGTCGTCTCGTTCATCGCTTTTTCTATATTCTTTACCAAAAAAAAAGGCAAGGGGAGAAATCAGTATTATGGATCCTAATTTAACAAAGTTTCCAACTACATCGCCCTTGATTGCCTCCGGCATAAAAGTGAGAACTATGCCGATTGCAAATGCAATTATTGTGTACGGCTCAAAAACGAAAACAAGGGCAAAGACTACAAAGTACAAAAGAAAAAAGAATCCCGAAGACAAGCCGCCTGTAGAAAATACGAATAGAAGTATAATTGTGTTTAGGATAAACATTCCCAATGGCCCGCCCAGGGATACTTGCTTTCCTTTTTTCGTTTGAGCAAGGGAGCTTACTATATAAATAACGATCAAGAAACCTATTATCGGAAGAGTGTAGGAGGAAAGAGGGCTTGCTTGCCATAAAAACACAAGAGCAAAAGAAAAAAGCAAAAGAAGAGATTGTAGCAGAACTCTCATACTTCGAATTCCTCAGTATGACCCTGAGTTTGTCGAATGGGTCATATTGCAATCGTATAGAATCCTTTATAAAAATGCAAGAAGCTTAATCGTAATTTTCAAGACATTTGCGACAGATTAATTATTTCAATGGGTGTTTTAGATCAATGGCTAGGTGGGGACAAACGGACAAGATGAATATCAATTAGGTGGGATATAAAAAGATTAAATTTTTTGAAAACATTAAATCGTAAATCTAGATACATCTATATTGTTATGCTATACTCCAGTTATGTCCCACTTCGCTAAAGCTTCGAGGGATAAACCTAAATCATGAAAGGCAAATCAACTAAACCTGATTCTAAATATAATCCGTCCGAAACTGAGCCTAAGTGGCCCTCCTCTGCTAAAGCTTCGGCGGGCAAGCAAAAGTATGACCCAAGTTTAATTGAGTCAAAATGGCAGAAGATTTGGGAGGAGCAAGAGCTTTATAAGGCTATAGATTTTGACAAAAAACCTAAGTTTTATGTTTTAATCGAATTCCCATATCCATCAGGGGCGGGACTCCATGTCGGGCATGTTCGTTCATGGTCGGCAATGGATGCGTATTCCCGAAAAAAGAGGATGGAAGGGAAAAATGTGTTATATCCAATCGGCTGGGACGCTTTTGGCTTGCCTGCTGAGAACTATGCTCTTAGAATGCACCTTCATCCTTCAACAATTGTTCCGCAAAACATCGCAAAATTTAAGAAACAGTGCAAATCCTTGGGTCTTTCATTCGACTGGAGCCGTGAAATAAATACAACTGATCCAAGATATTACAAATGGACACAATGGATTTTCTTAAAATTCTTTGAGAAAGGCTTGGCTTATAGAGCGGATGTGCCGGTTAACTGGTGTCCGTCATGCAAGACAAACTTAGCAGATGAAGAGGTTCTAACAGACGGAACACATGAGCGCTGCGGTGCTACTACAGAAAAACGAATGCAAAAACAATGGCTTTTGAGGATCACAAAGTATGCGGATAGACTCTTGGAGGACCTAAAGCTGGTTGATTATTCTCAAAAAATAGCTACACAGCAAATAAATTGGATAGGGAGATCCGAGGGAACAACTATCAGATTTAAGATCAAAGATTTAAGATTTAAGAATAAAGAAATTGAAGTTTTTACTACCAGACCTGATACTCTGTTTGGAGCAACTTTCATAGTTTTGGCACCAGAACATCCAATAGTCGCTTCGCTCATAAAATCAAAAATCAAAAATCAAAAATCAAAAATAAAAGAAATTGAGGAATACATCCAAAAAACTCAAAGTAAGACAGAGCAGGAAAGAATTGCCGAGGGACAAGATCCTTCGGCAGGCTCAGGACAAGAAAAAACAGGTGTGGATACTGGTTTAACTGCAATAAATCCGGTCAATAATGAGGAAATCCCCATTTGGATAGCAGATTATGTAGTGATGGGCTATGGTACAGGCGTAATTATGGCGGTTCCAGCTCACGATAAGCGCGACTTTGAATTTGCAAAAAAATACAATCTTCCTATAAAACCAGTAATCTCATGCCCAAATAAAAAGTTCAAGGGAGCATATATTGGCGAAGGAAAGATTATAAATTCTGGAGAATGGAATGGCTTGAGTGTGCCAAAAGAAAATATAAAAGTTGTCGACTGGCTTAAGAAGAAAGGACTAGGTGAAAGAGAAGTTTATTATCATCTCAGGGATTGGGTTTTTTCAAGACAGCATTATTGGGGAGAGCCAATACCAGTTGTTTTTTGCGCAAATTGCGCAAAAAACAAAATATCAAATATCAAAGGAACGGATTATGCTATAGTTCCGGTACCTGAGGATCAACTTCCGGTTGAACTGCCTTATTTAGAAAAATACGAACCTTCTGGTACAGGAGAGTCGCCACTGGCTAATGCCAAAGATTGGGTTAATACTCAATGTCCGGCTTGCGGAAGGAAGGCGAGACGGGAAACTGATACAATGCCAAACTGGGCTGGTTCAAATTGGTATTTCTTACGCTACTTAGATCCTCACAACGATAAAGCCTTAGCCGGCAGGAAAAAAATGGAATACTTTATGCCGGTTGACATCTATCAGGGTGGATTTGAACACACAACCTTGCATCTTCTGTATTCCCGGTTTGTCTACAAGTTTTTATATGACATCGGTGTTGTACCGACCAGAGAGCCATATAAAAAGAGGCGTTCTCATGGAGTTGTCTTAGGCCCGGACGGCCGTAAGATGAGTAAATCCTTTGGCAATATTATCAATCCAGACGATATTATCAATAAATTTGGCGCTGATACCTTAAGGATTTATGAGATGTTTATGGGGCCGTTTGATCAGACCATCGTATGGAGTGAGGAAAGCGTTGAGGGATGTTTTAGATTCCTAAAAAGAGTCTGGGAGCTTTCTTTAAATAAAGTTTCGAATAGGAATACTTCGGTTAAACTTCTTTCTAAGCTTCATAGGACAATTAAAAAGGTTTCGCAGGATTTAGAAAATCTGAAATTTAACACAGCTATTGCTTGTCTTATGGAGTTTATTAAAGATTGGCGAAGCGATAAAAGCGATAAAGAGGGTTTAAACGGAGATGATCTTAAAAAATTTTTATTAATACTTGCACCTTTTGCTCCTCATATTACTGAAGAGCTTTGGCAAAAATTGCAAAATTCCGAATTACAGCAGTCAATTCATATTCAGTCTTTCCCAAACCATGACCCAATCTTGCTGGAGAAGGAGGAGGTAATAATTGCAATCCAAATTAATGGGAAATTAAGGGATACTCTAAGTATATCTTTTGATGAAATAGAAAATCAGCAGACTCTAAAAAGGATTGCTAAAGAAAGTCAAAAAATTAAAAAATATCTCAAAAATAGGAAAATTAAAAAAGTCATCTATGTAAAAGGTAGAGTAATAAACTTTGTTATAGTCTAATGGATAATGAAGAACTAATTAACCGATATCTCCCATTGGTAAAAAGATATTGGCTGCCCCTGATTCTTGGATTTGCAGGCTTGATATTGTTAGGTTATGGTTTGATAGGGTTATTTGCTTCATCATCAGACTCGAAAGATATAATCTTTGAAAGAGGAGATTCTTCTCAAAATGCCAGTCAAAGTGCAATGATAGTTGTTGATGTGGAAGGAGCAGTTATTTCTCCCGGAGTTTATAATCTACCCGGTAATTCAAGAGTAAAAGACGCTCTTATTGCAAGCGGAGGGATTTCTGCCGGCGCAGACAAACTTTGGATTTCCAAAAATTTAAACCTTGCCTTAAAAATTAGCGATGGAGCAAAGATATACATTCCGTTTGAAGGAGAAAAACAAGGAAATACTCAAGGATCAACTTCATTAGGGGGTAGTTCTACAGTAGGAGGTGGAGGATTGATCAATATAAACTCAGCTTCGGAAAAAGAGCTAGACGCATTACCCGGAGTGGGGGCGGTAACTGCTCAAAAAATAATAGACAACCGGCCTTATCAAGCACTTGAGGAATTGGTCTCAAAAAAGGCTGTAGGAAGTAGCGTCTTTGAGAAAATAAAAGATAAGATAACGCTTTACTGAATGAAGATTGCCGCAATTTCCTCTATTTTACTTCTGGCTTTAATCGTTCGGGCCTTTTTATATTACCAAAATCAGCCTCAGTTTTTTGAAGGGCAGGAGATTGATATTGCAATAATACTTAACAGTGAACCCAAAATTTTTAGCAATCGGCAAGTGCTGTCTGCTAATTTAGGATTAAACAGATTGACAATTATTACCTCATTTTTGCCCCAGTATCATTATCAAGATAAGCTGAGAATCTCTGGCAAACTAGAATCCCGAGTGCTAAAAAATGGTTCAAAACTTTTTATTCTATACTTTCCAAAAATAGATAAGGGGAATCAGAATGCTATTTTAAAGTCAGTGACTCAACTTCGAGAAAAGTTTATAGATTTATTTAATCACACTTTGCCCTTAAACTATTCGTCTCTTCTTTTGGGAATAACCTTTGGGATAAAAGGGAAGATGACAGAAGAATTTCTTAATAATTTAAGGATAACAGGAGTTCTTCATGTAATTGCGGCATCGGGAATGAATGTTACGCTTTTTGGAGGATTCATTACAGCGGTTTTCGGCTTTTTTCTTAAAAGACAAATTGCTCTTTTTTTAAGTATCTTTGGAATCCTATTTTATGTAGTTTTGGCAGGATTTGAAGCTTCGATAATAAGAGCTGCCATAATGGGGATTTTGGTCTTTTCTTCGCAAATCCTAGGCCGTCAGAGGCTTTCTGTGTACGGTTTAATACTTGCCGGGTATCTTATGATTTTTGTAAATCCCAATACGATTTTTGACATAGGTTTCCAGCTCTCTTTTTTTGCAACAGCAGGACTTTTATATATTCGGCCTATTTTTTATTCTTCCGAAATTCTTAAAAAAATTTTAGACACTTCTATAGTCGGCGGTGATATCGCAACTACGATTTCAGCTCAGATTGCAACACTGCCGATTCTTCTTGCAAACTTTGGAATTTACTCGATCTGGTCGGTGGTCGTCAATGCTCTTGTTTTATGGACTGTGCCGATACTTATGATAATCGGTGGAATAGGAGGTGCATTGGGTTTATTCTCGGATTTTACAGGAAGAATATTTATCTTTCTTTCTTTTCCCCTAATTTTTTATTTCGAGAAAATTATAAACCTCTTCTCAAATTTCGGCGGACTGTTAAAAATAGAGAGTCTTTCATGGCAGGCAGTTATCGGTTATTATCTTCTCTTGGGGATTCTAATCTATAAAAACTTAAAAAATTTTAAAATATGAAAAAATTTTTTGGGATTAGTGTTGTGATTTTAATTTTTTTAGGCGGATTTGTTTTTTATCAATTTGCTAAATTTAACGACAGCAGGCTTCATATAATATTCTGCGATGTTGGGCAGGGGGATGGCATTTTTATTAGGACAGCTTCCAATAAAAATTTTTTAATTGACGCGGGTTCGGATGAAAAAATTATTGGCTGCCTTGAGAGACATCTGCCTTTTTGGGAGAGAAATATATCTGTCGCTTTTTTAAGCCATCCTCATTTAGACCATTTTGCCGGGTTTAACTATGTTGTGAAAAGATATAATTTGATCTCTTTTGCTACTGAAGATTTAAATAATAAGAGCGCAAGCTTCCAGGGGCTTTTAAGTCAAATAAAAGATAAGGGGCTTAAGGTTCAGTATCTTCTTGCCGGAGATTCTTTTAAAACAAAAGATGGGGCACGTTTTCTGGTTTTAGGACCAACAAAAGACTATATTCAAAAGACAAGTCCAAACGGACAAATTGGAGAAAGTAAAGAATCTGCATCTTTGGTTATTTTGCTGTCATACGGCTCTTTTACAAGTATTTTTACAGGTGATAGTCAAGCTACGGGATTATCTGAGGCAATTAGTGGCTCTATTCAAAACATTAAGATATTCGGGGTTCCTCATCACGGATCAAAAACAGGACTAAACTCGGAAATATTAAATAAATTAAAGCCAAGCTATGCAATTATTTCGGTTGGAAAAAATAATAAATATGGGCATCCCAATGCGTTTACCTTAGATCTCCTAAATAAATTCAATATCAAGATATTAAGAACAGATAAAAATGGAGATATCGAAATAATTTCAGACGGAAAATCTTTTAAGATAAGATAAGTTTAATTTGCTACCTTGCGAACATCCAAACTGCCTCTATTTTGTGGTACAGTCTCTCTTCTCCCATAATTATAAACGGGTAGGGTAATGGTAATTATTGTCCCTCGTCCGTCTTCAGAATCCAGACTTATTGATCCGCCGTGGGCATCCATAATTTTTTTTGCAATATAAAGTCCCAATCCACTACCTTCTTTTTCTTGTCTTTCGTTCCCTGGCTTCACTTGGTAAAATTTGGTAAAAATCTTACTTTGCTCTTCTTTTGGGATACCCAAGCCAGTATCTGCTACAGATATTTGTAATTCCTCGTTGCCTGTGTTGTTCTTGATGACATTGGCAGAGACAATTATTTTTCCTCCTTCAGGCGTAAACTTTATGCTGTTTGAAATAAGGTTGTTCAAAACTTGACCGATCCTAATTTTATCTATGTCAACCGGCGGCAAATGATCGCTGATATTTAAGGTTAAGAGAATATTTTTTCTTTCTGCCTGAGGCATAAAAATCTTAATTCTATCATAGATAAGATCATCTACTGTATCGGGTTTTTTATTTAAAGTAAAAGTCCCTGATTCGAGTTTTGCAATATCAAGGATTGAACCTATTTGATCAAGGAGTAATTTAGATTGTCTGGTAATCATTTTAAGAAATTGCTCTTTTTCATCCTCTTTTAGGGTGTATTTATGGTTTAACAAAAGTTCGGAAGAGTCCTTAATGCTTGTTAAGGGCGCGCGAAGCTCATGCACAGCCATGGTTAGATCATCTTTTAAATTCTTATCGGGAGAAACATGGGTTTTTATTCCATCATCTCGACGGACATCGGAAAGACCCTTCGAAGATTTTTTTATTTGATCTTCTTTAATCGAAATAATCACAGCTAGAATCCCAAATAGCACTGCCGAAGAGACAGATATAAATTCCAGTAAGGTCATAAAGGTAGGACTTATTTTGTTAGGGCTTCAAGCTTATCGCCTGTGTTCTTGATTGCTATAACAATGATGTATGTGCCTAGTACGAATAATATTTCTCTTAAAATTGTTATAGCTACTCCTATATTGGTTGAGATTTGGAAGTAAATTTGAATCGCATCAAAAATTATGCCAAATGCTATCAAAAAAACTCCTATTCCCATAGACTTAAATCCAGAAGCAAGAATTCCTGTGCCAAATTTTTTTGTAACAGCTGCCATAAGTATTCCTGCAGCAATCCCGGCAAAAGCAGAAATAAAAGCACCGACTTGAACTCCTATAGCTAAAAATTTACCTATTTCCATCTTGACTTTCCCCCTGTTTATTCTTAATCTGATTGTTTATGTTTTTTAATATTGCCTGAGAATCAGGTTTGGGATAATTTGCCAGAAGAGGCTCCAATGTTTTTTGCACAATGAGTCCTGAAAGCTGAACAAATTGGCTGATTAATTCCTGAATTAGCTCTTGAGGAGGTCCAGACATTTCTGTTACAACTCCGTTATCATCTATCTTAAGTCCTTTAACATTTCTTGCTTTTACCAAGGTTATATTAGGTCCTAAAATTATCATTTGTTTTTTAATTACTTCAGCTATGAGGTTTTTATAATCTGTATTTTTATCGGAGCCCATATTTATTGCGCTGGGACAGTTTCATTTGCTTTTAAAGCACTTTTAATTTTATTTACAATATCCTCAACCTCAACTTTATATTTGAAGATATAGTCTGTTGCGCCCTCGTTTATAGCTTGGCTGACAAATTCTTCCTGACTAAAATTAGTAATCATAATAACCGGAATGTTTCTTGTTTGATCGTCTGATTTTAATTCTTTTAACACTTCGTTCCCTGAAATATCTGGAAGGACCTGGTCTAGAAGAACAAGATCTGGAAGATCAGACTTTGCCTTATTTACTGCGTCTTTGCCTGTTTTTGAAACCAGCGTGGCAAAGCCTTCTTGCTCAAGGGCTGTTGCGATTACCGAGGATAGGGAGTCATCATCATCAACTACAAGAATCTTCATATCTAATATAAAGCTAGCAGTTAAATTCGCTTATGTCAAGGCCGATATTCCCCTTTCCAAATAAGAGCAGCAGTGGGAAAGCAGTTTCTGTCTCTCTTTATTTGAAGTTTCCCCGATGGAATAAGTTTTAAGTCTCCATTCAGATTTACCGGAGTTGGTTCATCAGTCCCACCGCTTTTATTAAAAACATCTTTAATTTTAATTGACGCAACCCATCTCGGCGGCCTAACCCCTGCCTGCCAAAAAGAAAGCGAAAGAACAAATCTTAAAACTTCTCTGAAGGGACTGTCGTCTTTAATTTCTACCAATCCAATTCTGCCGTTTTTAAGACTTAACTGGCGTTTTCTAAAGACATCAAGGCCTCTGATACGAGAACCAGTTGTGTATGTTTCAAGTAAAGGAGAAGCACCTGTTGGGAAAAATCCAGCACCCATGCCCTTTATTCCAGACAGATAAGCTCTTAAATAAGGCCTGATTCTCAAGTGTCGAATTTCCTCAAAATTTTTGGCAAAGCTTGATTCAAATCTACCGAATCCTCCTGCCATAACAAAATAGGCCTGTCCATTACCGCCTTCGATAATTGCTGGTTTATAATCTATAGTTTTTTCATCTAACTCTCCCTTTTTAAGGTCTTCAATTGATGTTTCAGCGCCTTCTTCAATTAGCATGGATCTAAAGGTGTTTGTACTTCCTCCACCAGCAACAAAAATTTGCGGATATTCATCATGAGAGACAAGCTAGGAGATAGAGGCACGAACCGTTCCATCTCCTCCGACGATAACTAATTTAGGCGGAATATTTTGAATATTTCCATCTTCAAGATCCGAAATGTCAAAAGCTTGCGCTTCTGGTAAGGTACCTTGGACCTTTTTTAATACTCGATTTCTTTCCTGTTCGTTTCCAGCTTTTGTATTTACTATAATTCCAATTTCTGCCTCTTTTGTTCTCATATTATTAAAATGTCAATTTGAAGATATCCTGAACTATTCCTAGGAGCAGAAAATTAAAAAATTAGTCTCTTCTTAGGAGTGGTTCTTTATTATCTTGCTTTTTAAGCACAACGATTACGCAAGATATTATAAGAGTAAGAATAAGCATCCACCAGATAATATCTTCCACAGCTGCGCCAAGAAAGTAAATACTCAAAAATTTTTCTGATGAGTACGACCATGCCTTAACTCTTAAAGCAACAGTCATCATTACCGATCCATATATGGTAAGTAATACTACTATTAAAGCTATAAATTTGATTGCCTTTTTAAGAATAGGCCAATAATATATCCATGTTCCTATAATCAGGGGAAGAGTGATGAATAATGTATAGAATAAATATGTAAATTTACCGAACATATATTTTTATATATTTCCAAGCAATAATTACAAGTGTTGTGATAAAAAAAGGACACAAAAAATTAAAGATTATGACTTCTTCGAAAGGCAATCCCGTAGATGGATTCCCAAAAAACCAAATACCCAGAGTGTTTGATGTATTATAATGCCAAAGCCCAGTCATCACAGATAAAAGATCCCACGGAGTGCCGAAAACAAATGTTGGAATAATGCTGAAAAGATAAATTTTCTTGTATGAGTAAAGTGTTTTCCAGAAAAACCCCAAAAGCACAATAAGAGGAATTACAAAAAAGATAATTTGCAGGTTTAAATATACAAACATAGCTATCTATTTTAATGAATTTTTACTCAAAAAACAATGTTTTTGACAAATAAGGTTGACGATGCGAGACTAAAATGCTATCATCCCGTAATTATGAATGAAAAAATACGTACTTCTATAGCAAATGCACGATTATTGGCAGATGCCGCCTGGGGTGCTGCAACAAGAAGGAGTATTTTAAGATCGGGGCTTGAAGAATATCTAGAAAAAATAAATCAGGAACCTGCTCCCTCTTATAATCCTGAAGAAGAAATTATATTGCGTGAGTTTATTCCAAGAATATCTCTGGCAATTGATGAGAAAAAACATTCGATACGAAGCTTGCTTACTCTTCCATGGAGCTCTCAAAGAATCGAGCTCACCCGCTTAGCCGCAGCACTTATCGCGTTTTCTGATGATCACGGCAGGGAGACTGTGCCTGAATTTTTTCCTGTTGCTGAAATTCTTAGATTCTTGCACGAGGTTAGGAGACAATCTCAAGATACAGGAAAACAGCTAACTCTTATAGATCAGTTTGATATCGCGTTGCACCAGACTAATAATCATCCTGTTGCTGCGGCAATTCTTACCCATGGCTCTTATAGAGCTTTGCGTTCATGTGATACAAGATTAGATCCAAGACTTTCTTTTGGAATAGATTCTGAAACAGAATCCATTACCAGGATGAATATTGCCCGAAGTACGGCTGAGTTTTCCATTGCTGATACAAGAGATCCCTTAGGCAACACATACCATTGGTGGTCTCAATTCAGTGCGGGAATGACTTTTGCTCTGCTGAAAGAAATAGCTCCAAAACAAGCAAATGTATTTAACAGTGCTTTTCATGCTGGGCCTGAATTAACAAAGTTTATAAGAAATAAGCTTTTAGGTATGCCGCTGGCAGCCGGGGATCATAGAAGTGTTGACAGACAAGGAGTACGCTTGGGAAGAGCCTTGGGAAATGTAATTGTTAATAAGCTGCATAAATAAGATTTATCGTTTTATTATCGAAATCTCCAGATCAACCGTCTGTGCTACAATATATTTATGAAGGATATTAAAAAGGAGATTGTTAATTCTCTTAGAGAAATATTAAAAGAAGAAATTAGTGGAGATGTAGAAATAGAGATTTCTCGTCCTCAAGATTTTTCTCATGGAGATTATTCGACCAATGTTGCCTTGACAATTTTTCACAAATTCAAGGAAAAATTCAAAAATCCTGTAGATCTCGCATCTTTTATCACAAATAAGCTTCAAAAAAAATTACCCGAAACCGATAAGATCGAGGTTTTAAAACCAGGATTTATCAATTTTTTTCTGTCGGAGAAATATTTACTCCAGAAAATAGATCAAATCGCATCATCTAAAAATTACGGAAAAGGCGATTCTCTTAAGAGTAAAAAAATAATGCTTGAGTTTGCAGATCCTAATCCTTTTAAAGAATTTCATATAGGACATTTAAGAAATATAACCCTAGGAGAGTGTTTTGCCCGGCTTTTGGAATATCAAGGCGCAGATCTTTGGCGGGTTAATTATCAGGGCGATGTTGGCTTGCATGTTGCAAGAGCCCTGTACGGGCTTTTGCAAATCTCAAATCTCAAATCTCAAATCTCAAATCTGCAGAAAAAGCCAATCGGAGAACGTTCGAAATTTTTGGGAGATGCTTATGCGAGGGGAGCAAAAGATTACGAAGAAAGCGATAAAGCCAAAAAAGAAATTCAGGAAATTAATTTAAAGATTTATAGGCACCAAGATCCCAATTTAAATAAACTTTGGGAAGAGGGCAGAGGGTGGAGCCTTGACCATTTTGAAGATATTTATAAAAGATTAGGAACTAAATACAAGAGATATTATTTTGAGAGTGAAGTCGCAGAGCCAGGTAAAGAGATTGTTCTGTCCCACCTTAGAGGTGGGACATTTGAGAGGCATGAAGGGGCTGTGGTTTTCCGCGGAGACCACACCAGAGTTTTTATAACCAAAGAAGATTATGCTACATATGAAGCAAAAGACCTTGCCTTAGCCAAAATCAAATTTGAAGATTTTAAATACGATAAGTCAATAATCATCACTGCCAATGAACAGATCGAATACTTCAAAGTTGTTCTTGAGGCAATGAAAAAAGTTTTCCCTGAGCTTGCCAAAAAAACAATTCATGAATCTTTTGGATTCGTAAATCTTAAGGAAGGAAAAATGTCCTCAAGAAGCGGAAGTGTCGTAACAGGGGAGTGGCTGATGTCAGAAGCAAAGAAACGATTAAAGACTCAGTTTGAAAAAATGGACGAGGAAACTTTGGAGAAAGTTGCAGTTGGCGCTGTTAAATATTCGATGCTTAAATTTTCTAGAACTTCAGATATTTTATTCTCATTTGATGAGTCAATTTCACTTGAGGGAAATTCAGGTCCCTATCTTCAGTACACGTATGCTCGCACGCAGAGCGTACTCGCGAAAGTCAAAAGGCAAAAGTCAAAAGTCAAAATTAAAATTCCCACCTCCGCTAAAGCTTCGGCGGGCAGGCAAAATCCGAAATTAGAAAAAGAAGAACTACTTGTTTTAAGATTACTAATTCACTTTTCAGAAATCACCCGAGAAGCTGGAGAAAATTTTGCTCCGAATACCCTCTGTAATTATTTATTTGATCTTTCGCAAAAATTTAATAATTTTTATCAAAAAGTTCCAATTTTAAATCCTGAGGTGTCAATAGGAAACCACCCCCGGGGTGGACGGGAAGGGGTCAGAAATTTTCGTCTTGGCCTAACTTTTGCCGTAGGGCAAATAATCAAAACCGGCCTCTATCTCCTAGGAATCAAATCACCAAACAAAATGTAGTTATTTCCCTAAAATCTCAACCCATGTGTTAAAATCTTCCTTCCTAACAAACAATAAATTCCCACTTTTAATTGCTGGAAGCCGGCCAGTTTTTATCGCATGCCGAGCTCTTTCGTACTGAGCATAAAGATTGCATAAATCAATGAGCTTTTTGTGACTTGGGCTTGGTGGAATTATTCTTTTTTTTCTGCGGCTTTTATGTTCTTCTCTAAATTTTTCAAGATCATCCGCTTTAATATAAGATCTTCCATTCGATTTTAAAACTCGGTCGCTCCATAATAATAAATTATATTCAGAAGCGGTTACGTTTTCGGATATAAGAACATAACCTGCATCAATTAAGGATTGATTGAACTTGCATTTTTCTCTATAAGCTCTTACGTCTTCTTCTCTGGTATAATATGCTCTCAGGATTTTTATGGTTTTCAATGTGCCATTATGACCAGCCTGCATTAAGGGTGCCTCTTTAAAAGAAAATACCTTTTTAAAACCTGCAGGAATAAGTATATTTTTTTCTATTCTTGTCCTTGCTCTTGATAACCTTACTCTTATGGAAACTTCCTTTACTTCTTCTGATTGGGAAATCTCTTTATTACTTCTTCCTGATATTTTTTGCTCAACAGTCCTTAATTCAAAAGGCGATAGCAAGTTGGGAAAATTGTTTACGAGGATATTAAATACAGTCGCATCTGTTATATCGTATTTTGCATCACCTTCCTGAATATTCGCTGAGGAAATCTGGATATTATCGTTCAGAGGCACTTCAGTAAGTCTATGTCTTCTGCCTCTTCTATATTGATCAGAATAGTAGTTAGCTGCAATTACATCTACCCATCCCAAAAGGATATTCCTAAAATTGTTTCCTTCGCCCCTGAATTTAGGTAAGGCATTCAATACTCTTATCATGGTTTCCTGAGTTAAGTCTTCTGCCTTATCCTCATCGGGATTTTTCATCATCCCTATAAAAAGTGGCTTTAATCTTGGTCTTAATACACCATCTAATTGCCGTATGGACTCTTCATCTCCACTTATTGAGCCTTGCACAACCGACGGCCAATCAATAATGGGCTCTGTCGGTTCTCTTGTTAGTACTGATCTTTCTATTCTTTGCATGGAGGGATTATATTAAAATGTTGTCCTATTTTCAATCCTCTTGTCTCTCTTAATCTTTTTGGCTATTGAACGGGGTCGGCAAAATATGGTAATCTTTTTATATCTTCAATTAAATTATGCAGTTTCAAAGAAAAGTTTTATCAAATGGGCTTCGTATTTTAACAATTCCAATGCCCTCATTTAAAAGCGCAACAGCAATGATATTAATTGGTGCGGGCTCAAGATACGAGATAAAACAAAATAGCGGAGTATCTCATTTTTTAGAGCATATGGCATTTAAGGGCACAAAAAAGAGGCCCTCGGCACTTAATATTTCCACCCTAATTGACGGAATCGGCGGCGAATTTAATGCATTTACAAGTAAGGAAACCACAGGTTATTACATAAAATCTTCGTCAAATCACATAGATCTCTCCTTAGATGTTTTATCCGACATGCTTTTAAATTCACTTTTTAAAGAAGAGGAAATAAACAAAGAGAAGGGAGTAATTATTGAAGAGATAAATCTCTACGAAGATACACCTGCAAGAAAGATAGCTGATTTATATGAAAGACTTCTGTACGAAGATACGCCGATGGGATGGGATGTTTCGGGCAGAAAGGATGTAATTTCAAAAATGACAAGGGATGATTTTACTGCATATCTTAATAGCCTATACAGCGCTCATAACATAACGGTCGTTGTTGCAGGAGGAATTAACAGTAAAAAAGTATTCGAGCTGGTAGAAAAATATTTCGGAAAAATGAAAAAATTTGATACATTGCGATATAAAAAAGTCCTAGAGAATCAAAAAAAACCAGCTGTTTATGTAAGAGAAAAAAAGACAGAGCAAGTACACATTGCAATAGGAGTAAGAACTGTTCCTATAACCCACAAGGATCGTTATGCTCTCTCCATTTTATCTGCCATATTGGGTGGAGGAATGAGCAGCCGGCTTTTTCATGAAGTTAGGGAAAAAAGAGGACTCGCTTATTATGTGAGAGCTCAATCAGAACACTATCAAGATTGTGGGACTTTGGTTTCAACTGCAGGTATTGATCCAAAAAGAGTAGAGGAAGCAATAACCGTGATTCTTGATCAATATCACGGAATTGCCGATTCCAAGTTCGGAGTTACCAATAGAGAATTAAAAAAAGCTAAGGAATTCTTAAAAGGGCATTTGGTTTTAGAGATTGAGGACTCGAGGGCAGTTGCTGGTTTTTATGCGATTCAGGAGCTTTTGGAAAAGAGCATAGATACACCAAGCCAGCTTATTGAAAAAATAGACAAAGTTTCCTTAAGTGAAGTGGCTGAGGTTGCAAAAAAGTACTTTCTTAACAAAGGATTGAACCTTGCAGTTATCGGGAATTTTACTGATGGACAAAGGTTTGAAAAACTATTGAAACTTTAATTTCTCGCTTGTATTCACGTTGAAAGTGACGCTCACTAAAATTCTCCTTTTTTACCAAGTCATAAACCGCTCGCTAAATGAAAGACTTTTTATCTGGCTGTTGTAATAACATCGTAAAACCTGACGTCTTTCAGTTTACTTTCAAGTGAACACTTCGCAAGAAATCCCATTTTTAAAAAGGCTATTTACAATTTCCTATTTAATGTTTAAAATGAATAAGGTGGAGCAGACAGTTGTACTTATAAAACCGGACGGAGTTAAAAGAGGTTTAACAGGCGAGATTCTAAAAAGATTTGAAAGAACCGGTCTTAAGATTATCGCAATTAAGATGGTTCAGGCTTCCGATGAGCTTCTTGTCAAACACTACCAGAGCGATAATCCTGCGACTCTTAAAAGATGGGGAGAAAAAACTCTTAAAACATACACGCAGTACGGCAAAAACGCCAAAAAAGAATTGGGAACAGATGACTCGATAGAGCTTGGAAAAATGGTTAATAAGTGGCTTTTTGATTATGTAAGGTCAGGGCCTATTGTTGCAGTGATTTTGGAAGGAAGACACGCTGTTGAAAATGCTCTTTCAATCTCGGGTCCAACGATGCCTGTCCAGTCACCTGCAGGGACAATTAGAGGGGATTTCTCAACCGACTCAGCCGCCTATGCAAATGATGAGAAAAGAGGAGTGATGAATCTGATTCACGTATCAGCAAGTATCGAGGAAGCAAATCTTGAGAAAACATTATGGTTTACACCCTCCGAGATCCACAAATACAAAAGAGTAGAAGAGTTTATTTAATTTTTTTTGCCCTCCCAAATCCTTAAAACTGCAAGAATTAAGAGTGCTGTTGCAATTATTTCAGAGATCACACAGTATTGGCAGAAAGAGTGAAGTATAAATGCCTGGATTAAGAAAAGAATAACAGAAACAATAAAACCCACGAAGACAAGCGGATATAATATATTAAGATATAGTTTTTTATAGTTTGTAATTAAAATAAGACTCAAGACAATAACCGCAAGATAAAAAACACTTCCATATAGAGCAAGAGGCATTGGTCCCAATACAGAGTAAGGACTCGTCAAAACTTCTTCGCAGCCTGAAGTGACACTGCAGGGAGGAAACGCATTTTTATAATGGAGAATTGTAAGGTATGTAGAATCCAGAAAACCCAAAAACGAAAGAATAAGAAGGATTATAAAAAAACTTCTACTTTTTATTAATTTCATTTTCGATAAGCTTTTTGAAATCATCATATGTCCTTGGGTTTTGGATTTTAACACCGTTTATAAAGAATGTCGGTGTTGAGTTTATGCCAATCGCCAGCCCTTTGTTGTAGGTATCGTTTATAAAGTTTTTTCCCTTATCCGACTCAAGATCAGTTTTAAATTTATTTATATCTAAATTCAATTTTTTAGCATAATCTACAAAAGCTTCTCTTGCTTTTGAGGATTTTGCCCAAGAGTCTTGTGTTTGAAAAAGCATGTCGTGCATTTCCCAAAATTTATCTTGAAGGCTGGCAGCATATGCAGTTTGCGCAGAAATCATTGCATTTTGATGGGTTGCTAAGGGGAAGTATCTATAAACAAAGTAAATTTTACCATTGTATTCAGAAAGTAGTTGTTTAACCAGAGAGTGATATGCCGCACATGCAGGGCACTGAAAATCTGAATATTCAACAAGTATTACTTTAGCATTAGGATTTCCTGTGGCAGGATCTTCTTTGGAGACCTGCGGAAGTTTTTCAGAGGAAGTACTGCTTATCTGAGGAGAGTTTGCAATCTGGAGAAGTCCATAAACCGCTACTATTAAAACGACCGCGACACCTGCCCAAATACCAATTTTTTTAAAGGTTTTCTGCCTCTGCTCTTTTTTAAGTTTTTCCTGCCACTCCTGTTTTCTTAATTCCTTCTTTTCCTTCTTTGTCATTTTTTCCATTTTGTAATAATGACATAAAATTGTTTTATTTTCAATAAGTATCTGCTATATTTTAAATATGCTTCATCAGCATCCGGTTCACAAAAAGCATACATCAATGTTTCATAAAGCTTTAAACGCAGTCATAATGGTTGTTGCAACAGCAAGCCCTTTGATCGCATTACCCCAGCTTTTTGATATTTATACAAAGAAAAATGTTGCCGGAGTATCGCCCGCAACCTGGATTGCTTATATTTTTACCGCTACGATCTGGTTTGCATACGGTATTATCCACAAGGAAAAAGTTATAATAGTGAACGGGGCTCTGGGAATAATATTAAGCTCTCTTATATCATTTGGTGTATTGATTTATTCCAGATAAAAATTCTCCATATACCCTTCCGATCCCGTATCGTCATGGGTTATGGGAGCGCTTAAGCTGTCGGGGTAGCCCGATTTGAACGGGCGACATTACCGTTTCCGCCTGACGTTGCCTATATCGGTCGGAGTGGTGGGAATTACACGTAATTTTTGATTAAATTTTCAAAAAAGCGTTTTAGCTCTTCCGGTTTAGGAACTTCTGATCCGGATAAAGGAATAATGTCAAAATTTCTTAAATCATCAAAATAAATTAACTGCGCTAAGAAGATTTTTTCCTCAAAAACACTTCCGTAGATTTTCTTGGTGGCAGATATAAGTTTTGACAAATTAATATAGCCGTTTTTTAGAATCGTATAGAGATCAAAGTAATCTCTGTATTCTCCTCTTCGCCCGATTGTATAGGCTTTTTTTATTGCGATGTCCTTTATTCCAAATAACTTTAATCCATTTTCAAGCGTTTCTATAGGGAATAAGTGACCGAAGGGATAGTGAAGAAAGGTAATTTTTATTCTGCCTGCGGTAAAAAAAGTAAATTCGTCAGTACTGTCAATAGCGATATTACTGATTGGCAACGCTCCGGAAAGTTTCTCGGGAAGATTTTTAGGTATCAAAGATGTGCTAAAAAAATCAAAATCAAATGATTTACGATGTAATAATTGCAGCGCCAAAGCCGTCCCACCGCCTAAGACGTAATCCTTTGTGTAAGGAATAAGCCCGTTTAAAACAACTTGCCGCTTTTTATCCAATACGCCTGGGTGTATTTTTAAGATATTTTTTTTCATCAATCGAAGATATATGTAAAATAATATTTTTAACAAAATTGAGAATAGGTGCGGTGTATATTTTCTTAGGGTATTTAAGAAAAAGGGTTTTTAATTCCCTTTTTTCTACTATCTTTTTGAGAGATCGGATGTCGGAAAGACTGCCAAAGGCTAATATTTGATGAATCGTATCGGGAGATTTTTTACTTTTTGTATTGGTATACCATGAATAATTCATAAACATATTATACCAAAAAATTTCTGTCGGGGTGCTGGGAATTGTCATGGCGAAGCCAGATCCTGCTATGGCGGGAAACTCTCTTTTGTCGGGGTAGCCCGATTTGAACGGGCGACCTCACCGTCCCGAACGGTGCGCGCTACCACTGCGCCATACCCCGCAAAAAGCATCCCCGAGAGGAGTCGAACCTCCATCGATCGCTTAGGACGCGACTGCTCTATCCGTTGAGCTACAGGGACTCTTCGGCAAGCTCAGAGCAAGCCAATTGTATTTTAGCATAAAAGAACGTAGAATAAAAAACATGACTAAAGGCGAAACTATTCGTTTTTTAATACTCCGAGCTATTGGCAATTTCTTAGTCCTCTTTGCAATTTTTGGGGTTTTGGCAACTTTTGGGCCGGCATTATATTACGAAGTTTCCTTCAAGATTGTTCAGGCAAGAGGAATAAAATATACTATTGTCGATAACCAAACTTCTCCATTAGGTGAAATTCTCAAAAAACAAAAATCAGAGGGTTCTCAAGGAATCAGCGGCGGATTTGCCCAGATTTTGGCAGGTCCTAAAGAGCAAATCTTGATACCAAAAGATACAGATTTTAGTCTTTTGATACTACGACTTGGCGCCAGTGCAAAAGTTTTTCCAAACATTGATTCTTCCAATCAAAACGAATTCTTACCAATACTTCAGAATGGAGTTGCGCATGCTAGGGGAACAGTTTTTCCCGGAATGCAAGGCAACATTTATCTTTTTGCCCACTCAACAGATAATTTTTGGGATGTTGGTCGATACAACGCAGTTTTTTACTTGTTAAAAGATCTAAAACCGGGCGATGACATTGTAATCTTTTTTGAAAACCAAAGGCATAACTATGCGGTAACGGAGTCAAGGGTTGTAGATGCTAAGGATGTTTCTTTTATTACTCAGGCTAAAACCGGCAAAGAGCAGATTATTCTTCAAACCTGCTGGCCGCCCGGCACCACTTGGAAGAGGCTTCTCGTTTTCGCAAAACCAAAATAAATACTACCAATACTACAAATTTCAAATACTACAAATATTTAAATATTGGATTATTGGTATTTATTGGTAGTATTTGTAGTATTTTACTTGAGGCTTATTGTATATAGATTCGGAGGAGTGTCGGAATTTCCTAAGTTGGTTAAAATGACAATTCTTGAGTTATCCGACCAGGGGAAAACAAAGCTGTCTGTAAATGGCCCTGCGAAAATTTTTGTAACATTGGCTCCGTCATATTCCATAATATCTATTTTTTTATCATGAAGGTATATTAAGTGCTTTGAGTCGGGAAACCATGTAAGGAAAATCTGATCCTTATCGGTCGGAGCGTGAATCTTATAATTTCTGTCCTCTTTTATGTCGTAAACATAAATTCCGTTCTTTTCTATTTTCCTTTGCTCTGGAGTTGGATTGCTCCCAATTAACCTGGGGCTTCTTATAATTGGGAGTGTCGCAGACGATGATGCTTGATAAAGAATCTTTGTCTCGTCGGCCGACCAGGACATAATATTGAAATTATCGCTTACTGTTTTTCGCAGTTTTGCAGAAAGCCCGTCCGCTAGTGATTTATCCCTATCGGCCTTTAATTTATCCCAAGAGGAATTTACGCTTGTAAGGGTTTCGGTAACATCGCTTGGAGACTGGTTAAATGAACCGGCCGCAAGCAAATAATTTGCAGTAAGACCCTGGGCAGAAATACTTGCTATAAGAGATTCTCCGTCCGGGGACCATGACAGTATAGCTTTTGAGAATAAACTTACGGTGTCATCAGAGATTTGTCTGGAAGAATTCTGAAGAGTCAGAATTGGCCTGGATGTCATATCCAAAACATAAACCCCATTTTTTCTAATAGTTTGTGAAGAAACTGTATAAGCGATTTTTGTTCGGGATGGATCAATTACAGGATTGTCGACTCCGGTATTTGTTATGCTTTCAAGTTTTGGAGCAGTAGGGAACAAAAGAGCTTCTATCTTAGTAACTACCCCCTTCTCGATTGAAAGATGTTTTTCCCAAGGGAAATAACCTTGTTTAAATATTTTAATATTATAACTTCCAGGCTCAAGGTTTATTGTGTTATCTGTTGCTGTAGTTAAATGTTCATTGACAAGAACCTGTGCTCCATCAGGACTGCTTGTTGCTACCAAAAGCCCGGTTCCGGATACATCTGGCCTGCCTTTATCAAAGAATAATCTATAACCCTTGCCATATAGAATAATTCCAGCGGTTACTACGATTAGAATTCCAAAAATAGAAAGAGTTAGTAATATCTTTTTCATTGCTTTTTATCAAAAGCATTATACAAGTTAATAATAACCCTTGCAAGTTAGGTTGACTGAATATATAATCAAAAACACAAGGCAAAAAGTTTTTTTGATAGATTAAATTAGTATTTTGATATATTTATCTTATGTTTTCTAAAAGAATTGGAATCGACCTAGGTACGGCAAATACTCTTGTTTATCTTGCTCAAGAAGGAATTGTTCTCAATGAACCGACTGTGGTTGCTGTAACCGCAGAAGAGAATAGAGTAGTTGCTGTCGGACGTGAGGCAAAGGAAATGTTGGGGAGAACTCCGGGTAATATCGTTGCTTTGCGTCCCTTGCGAGACGGTGTAATTGCAGATTATACAATAACAGAGGCAATGTTATCCTATTTTATAGATAAAGCCGCAGGTAAATCTAGATTTTTCAGACCAGAAGTTATGGTTTGTATTCCGTCTGGAGTAACGCAAGTTGAAAGAAGAGCGGTTTTGGATGCAACAATGGCAGCAGGAGCAAAAATTGCATATCTTATTGAAGAACCCTTGGCTGCTGCCATTGGAGCTAAAATTCCGATTGCCCAGGCTGCAGGACATATGGTAGTTGATATCGGCGGAGGCTCAACTGAATCTGCTGTCATTTCCTTAGGAGGAGTTGTGGTTCATAACTCTGTTAGAGCCGGAGGCAACAAGATTGATGAAGCTATTGCAAACTACACCAAAAAAAAATTCAATCTATTGATTGGAGAAAGAACCGCAGAGGAAATAAAAATAACAATAGGAAATGCCCTCGTAGATGATCCCTCCTCAAAAGAACTTAAAAAAATGGAGATAAGAGGAAGAGACAGCATTACAGGTTTGCCCCGAACAATAGAACTAACAGAAGCGCAAATAAACGAAGCAATTAACCCGGTTCTTTTGGACATAATCGCAGCTGTTAAAGGAGTGCTTGAACAAACACCTCCCGAGCTTGCAAGCGATATAATAGATAAGGGAGTTGTTATGACTGGGGGAACCTCTCTTCTTAAAAATTTTGACAAACTAATAACTAAATTAACAGGAGTTCCATGTCATGTTGCCGAAGATGCGCTTCTTTGCGTTGCAAGGGGTACGGGAGTAGCTCTTGAAAACATAGAACTTTATAAAAGAAGTATTGCCAAAAAATAATTCTAAAGCCCGACCTTATCAAAACTTTTAATCCCATAATAAATTCTGATAAATTTTTAAACTCTTGAAAATGACAAAAAAACTAAAATTTTTCACAAGGAATCGAAATTATAGTATTTTTTGTTGGTGTATCAAAGAAAACCGTTGTTTTTTTAAACCCACAGATACAAATTTTTATGCCTGAATTTGAGTATATTAAATACCCGAAAATAAGAATATGATAAGTTATTCAAGTGTTTATAGAAGTCTTATAGTAAGTAAATAATGTTTAAGAAAAAAAATATATTGGGAATTGATATCTCAGATGTAGGTCAAACCCAAGTCCTAGAGTATATCCTACAGGGACTAGGGAAATCAGCTCGAAAGTACTTTATTGCTACTCCAAACCCGGAAATTTTGATGCTTGCAAAAAAGGATTCGCACTACAAAAAAGTACTAAATTCTGCAGAATTAGCCTTGCCGGATGGCATCGGGATAATGTTAGCGGCAAAAATTCTCGGCAAGCATTTAAAGCAGAGAATAGCAGGTGTTGATTTTGTTGAAGGTCTCTGCAAGGAGGTTGCAGGAAAGCCTATAACAGTGGGATTTTTGGGCGGTGAACCAGGCGTAGCAGAGAAAACCGCCGAGTGCTTAAAACAAAAATACCCGGGTTTAAGAACAAGTTTCGCTCAAGAAGAAGTATCAAAGACTCGGCAAACACATGTTGAGAATGACGCTCGCTCAGGTTCATTTCAAAAACAAAGTGTACGCCGCTCGCTAAGTGAAAGCCTTTTTAAAGATAAAGATTTTAAAAAAAGTAAAGATCAGACGGCTTTCAGTTCATTCTCAAATGGCTTGCCTTCGTCTTCTGTAAGCATACCCAAGGTAGATATTTTATTTGTTGCTTTTGGTTCGCCAAAACAAGAAATCTGGATATATGAAAATCTTAAGAAACTGCCTATTAAGGTTGCAATTGGTGTTGGTGGGGCATTTGATTTATTAAGCGGAAGGGTTGCAAGAGCACCATATTGGGTTAGAAAAATAGGAGTTGAGTGGTTGTTTAGGCTCATCAGACAGCCGTGGAGAGCCAAAAGACAAGTTGCTCTTGTAAAATTTATATTTTTAGTTTTAAAAGAAAGATTTAATATAAGTATAAATAATGTATAATTAGTGTTATGAAAGTTGGAATTATCGGACCGATTTGGCTTGCGATTCCTCCGCATGGCTATGGAGGAACAGAAGATGTGGTATATAATCTGGTTAATGGACTTTTTGACAGAGGAAATGATGTTACATTGTTTGGTTCTAAGACCTCAAAAGTTAAAGCCAAAGTCATTCCGACAGTTGATAAACCTTTACGGGATAAAAAAGTAGAATGGACTAACGTTTCATACATTATCCATCATATAACCGAAGCCTTTGACAGAGCTTCGGATTTTGATATTCTCCATATGCACCTTAACAAAAGCCAGGATTATATTGCCTTGCCTCTTGCTAAAAATCTCAAAACTCCGGTTCTTTTTACCATACATTTCAAGGTGCCAAGCCCTTCTTATAAAGAAGACAGATATCTTGTTTTAACCAAATACAAAAATTTGCCTTTTACTTCGATTTCTAATTCTCAAAGAGACAACACACCGCTTAATTTCATTGCAACCGTTTATAACTGCCTTGATATCAAAAATTATCCTTTCTCTTTAAGGCATGATGATTACTTTGTGTGGCTTGGAAAAGTAAATCCAGTCAAAGGCACAAAAGAGGCAATACTTGCAGCAAAAAAAGCAAGAGTCAAGCTTTACGTAATGGGAGCAGTTGATCCCGGAGTGCCTGCAATGCTTTCTTATTACGAAGAAGAGGTTAGGCCTCTTCTTGATGAGAAACAGATTATATGGAAAGGGGAAGTGAGCATTGAGGAAAAGGCAAAAATTTTAGGAGGAGCAAGGGGGCTTTTGAATCCTATTCTTTGGGAGGAACCGTTCGGGCTTGTGATGGCTGAAGCAATGGCCTGCGGCACGCCGGTTATCTCTTTTAATCGGGGAGCAGCGCCTGAAATTATTACTGATGGGAAAACCGGATTTTTGGTCAACACACTTGATGAAATGGTCGATAAGATGGGCAAAATTGATCAAATACAAAGGGAAGAATGCAGAAAAAGCGCTTCGGAAAAATTTACAATTCAAAAGATGGTTGAAGGATACGAAAAAGCATACAAGATGACCATAGATGGTTGGGAAAAATTCAAAAAGTAAAATGACTGACTATTAATTTTGTACATATGACTACGTATCAAGATTTAAAAGATTTTTTCAAGCGACAAGACCTAAAAGTAATTATAGCAGCGGATGCTGAGACTCGTATTGCCAAAAGAGGAAATAATATAGTAGGTCAAATCATTCCTGCAGGAGGAGTGGCTGTGGCATTTGATCCTATTGCAAAAGCCTCAAATGCCATTTATATAGGAAGAGGCAGGAATGAGGACGATAGGAAATTTTTGGATTTAAGAGGAAGGATTCCTATCGACAACACGGGAGATCGTTACTATCTGAAAAGAGTGTTCTTTAATAGAGAGGAACAGGATGGTTATTATTGCGGGTTCTCAAATCAAACTCTTTGGCCTCTTTGCCACGTTTCTTTTGAGAGACCTGACTTTCGAGATGACTGGTATGAAGATTTTAAAAAAATTAATCAAAAATTTGCAAAGGCTATAAAAGAAGAAATAAAAGGAAAAACTTTTATTTGGGTTAATGATTATCAGCTTTCTCTTGTTCCAAAATACTTAGGAAGACAAAAGGGTGCAATAATTGGAATGTTTTGGCATATACCCTGGCCTACTTGGGAAATTTTCAGAATTCTGCCTCAGAAAAAGGAGATACTCGAAAGCTTATTAAGTTGCGATTTTATAGCATTTCACAGAGGCTATCAAGTTAGAAACTTTCTGGAAACTGTTGGGAGGGAATTTGAAGCAAGAATTGATCAGGAGACAAGCAAGGTTTATTATAATAAACAAGTTACAACTGTTAAGAATCTTCCAATGGGTATTGATGCTGATATAATTGAGTCTATTTTGGAGAATAAGCAGAAAACATTTATTACAAAAATAGTTCATGAAGTGATACGTTCTGATAAAAATACGGATATTGCTAATCCTTTTGATACACTATTTAAAGAGCAAAAAGTTATTTTAGGCGTTGACCGCCTTGATTACACGAAAGGACTTAGGCTAAGACTTCTTGCTTTGGATAAGTTTTTTGAAAAAAACAAAACTTATATAGGAAAAATCACATACCTTGGTATTCTTGCTCCATCCAGAATAGAAATCCCGGCATATAGAAATCTTAAAGAAGAGATAAGGAATCTAGGAATAGCAATAAATAGAAAATATAAGAAAAACAATTGGGAGCCGATAAAAATAGTTTATCAGGTTTTCCCAAGAGACAAAATTATGGATCTATATAAAAATTCATCTCTTTGTCTTGTTACGCCTCTGGACGATGGGATGAATCTTGTTTCAAAAGAGTTTGTAATTGCGGCTTCTTATTCTGCAAATCCCGGAATGCTTGTTCTTTCTCAGTTTGCAGGCTCTTCAATCGATCTTACGCAGGCCCTAATAGTTAATCCTTATAACGTTGAGGAGGTTGCAAAAGCAATAAAAAAGGGTTTAGAAATGGAAAAAAAAGAAAAAATTAAAAGAATTAAGACTATGAAAGAAATTCTTGAGGAAAGAAATATTTATGAGTGGGCAAAGGAGTTTGTAGGAAGCGCTGTATCGGTAATATAATTTATTTATTATGGCTGATTTTAAGTTTTTACAAGACCCCGTATCAAAAAAATGGATGGTTTTTGCTCCAAGACGGGCAAAAAGACCGGATATAGCAAAAGGATCATCCCCTCTGTGCCCATTTTGTATTGGCAGGGAAAAGGATGAACCAGAATTATATAGAGTTGGAGGAGAAAAAGGGACGAACAATTGGCAGATAAGAGTAGTTCCAAATAAATTTCCTTTTGCTCCTATCCACGAGATTATAATTCATTCTCCAGACCACCATAAAAATTTTGATGAATTGCCGCTTGATCAGGTTGAGTTAATCTTCCAAACTTATCGGCAAAGATACAATACCCATAAAACTAAAGGACAGGTATATATTTTTCATAACAGGGGAGAGAGTGGAGGAGAAAGTTTGCCCCATCCTCATACTCAATTTGTGGTTGTACCAGGGCAGGTAAAGCTTGAAATCCCCAAACTTAAGCCCGATTCGGCGTCTCTTAATAGAGAAGAAACCGAAAGAATAGAAACCCCATATTTTTTAATATCAAGTCCTATTGCAGGCCAATGGCCGGATGAAGTTTGGGTCTATCCTAGGAAGGGAGGCCTTACTTTTGGAGATATTTCAGACGGGGAGATTTCAGATCTTTCTTTTATTGCCTCAAGACTTATTCAGATTCTCGATTTAAGACACGGCCATGAATTTTCTTTTAATTTCTATATTTATCCAGGTATTGATTGGTACTTGCGGATAATTCCGCGGGAAAAATCATTGGGCGGATTTGAAGTAGGAACTGGAATTTTTGTAAACACCCAAGATCCTAGAGAAACGATGGTATTTATAAAAGAACATTTTGAAACTCCGAATATCGAAAAGATCAAAAAAGAACACCAGGCAGAATACGGGAGGGGTGTCTAATAGAGGTTCAACCCCTAATCATCAATGAATATACAATAAACACATAGATACCCCGGGGGTGAAAACGAGGCTGCACCCTGGGATTTTTACAGCAATTTCCAATAGTCACTCTTTTAAGTTTTATTCAATATTAACTGGTTGATTATTTAACAAGCTATTATATATATAAGTGCTTTGCTGTGTTGGGTTTAACTCATAAGAACGTTTTGCAAGCCCCAGAGCTCTTGCTTGATTCCCCAATTTTGATTCTGCTATCGCAAGGAATAATAATAACGTTGGTTCATTATGAAATGACTTCAATGCTTGCTCACTCCATCCTTTAGCACCTGTGTAATTCTCCATGAGAATATGGGCGTAGATGAGATTATAAAAGCACTGAAAGCACCCACCGTCATTTTCCAATGCTTTACTGAAATATTTTATTCCTTTTTCGTATTGTTTCTTCTGCATATAAATAGTTCCTGCTGTATTCCAGCCTGATGCCCATCTCGGTGCTAGTTGAATTGCCTTTTCTGCGTAAGGTAAAGCTTCCTCTAACTTCCCCTGTTGATATAACTGTTGGCTCATACCATTTTGGAGGTCAAAACTCTCTGGTGAAATACGAATATCATGTGCATATAGAGTATATTGGCTGAACCAGTTATTATTTCGCATAAGTGTTCTTAAAGAGAAAAAGACAAAGATAAAAATGAGTAACACAGTTGCAAAAATGTGCAAGTGCCTATTTTGTAATTTTATTTGCTGTAACCCTATCGCAGCCATAGCCAGAAGCCCCATCATTGGAAGATAAAACCATCGTTCTGCCACCGTCATGTCTATGGGTACAATATGAAGATACGGTAAAAGACTTATAAAAAACCATAGAAAAAAATAAAAATATAAAAGAAACTGTCTTCGGTTTTTCGCAAGAAGCTTCCAACCGGCAAAGAATACATTAGAAAAGAAGAGAACAACTATAATTAATGGAAGGAAGAAATCACGCCAATTAAGAGAGGAAACTAACCAATGCTGCGCAATTGAAAGTTTAACAGGAAAAATAAAAGTAATAAGGTAGTGAGATATTACTTTTGGAATCTGTCTAATTCTATCAAGAAGTGGAAGATTTGCAATTGGCACATAACTTATCTGTTGATATGTTGTATGAGCAACAAAAAAACGTAAGAAAAAATAAATGGCTATTGAGATAACCGCAGCTACAGTGAGTAGTATAAGTTGCTTCCTCTGAAAAATAAGAAAATATAGAAATATGAGAATTATCAGGACAATACTTGCCTCTTTCGTCAATAGGGCTAATAAGAAAAGAAGAGAGGCTAAGATATAACTTATCAATTTTTCCGGCCATCTTAATAAGATATGAAAAGCTAGTAATCCACTGAATACAAATAATGGATCAGAAATAGCGGAGATATACGAAACAGCCTCAACATTCATTGGATGAATTAAAAAAATTAAAGCTGCGATAAAGGACAACTTTTTATTAAGATGTTTTACAAGCAATAAATAAAAAAGCCAAGTATTTGCAATATGAAGAATAACTTGAGTTAAGTGGAAGGAAAACACATTCGGTCCAAAAAAAGAATAAATCGTAGTTAGGAAAGTGTAGAAAAATGGCCGATAAAAGATTCCTTGACCCGCAGTAAATATTATCGGGATCTGTTTTAGTGAGTGAGTGAAAGGACTTGCTACAATTTGTGCAATATCGTCCCAGACAAATTCATTAAACAAAGCATTGAAATATGCAAAGAATCCAAGTCCAATAATTATGAGAGGGTATTTGTACTTTTTAATGATCGCTATTGGATTTTGTCCCATATACCTATGATAACACCAAAGAACTTGTACTTTAAGTCCCTTGTTTTCAGTCTAAGTTAGGGGTTCAACCCCTAATCATCAATGAATATACAATAAACACATAGACACCCCGGGGGTGAAAACGAGGCTGCACCCTGGGATTTTACAGCAATTTGCACTAGACATTTGCTTCTGTTAGTCCTAAAAAGATGTGGGCCTCGTTTTCGTGAACTTTTAAGACCCCGTTATCAATTTTCATTTCTTTGTCCTTCCCATCAGTCGTATGTATTATAATTTTATCTTTAATAACAGAAATAAAATTTTCATGCTGGGGGAGAACATCAAAAATACCTTTTTCATTGAAGGATGTAATCGCCTTTACCCTATCATTAAATAAAACTCCTTGTTTGGTCTGAATTTTTAGTAAAATTAAAGGTTCACTATTTTGCTTTTTGCTGTCCATTTAAAAGCTCCTTAGCTCCTCCTATAAAAAGAAACTTGTCCTCTGATATATCGTCATATCTGCCCTTTATAATGTCATTTACATCAGAAACCACCGTGAGTCTGGGAACATAAACACCCGGTCTGCCTGTTTGACTTTCGGCAACGTGAAAACTTTGGGTCATATAATTTTTTAATTTTAGCGACCTTTTGTATTTTAATTTATCTTCAGGAGACAATTCTGCCTCGCCAACAAGAGAAACAATTCTCTCAAGCTCAACAGCTTCTTTTAGAAGGTTTTGGGCATGGGGAACCGCCTCATTATGGAGCTCTCCGACTAGTTCCGGATTTAAATTTGCAGAAGTTGAAGATATAAGGTCGATAGCTGGAAGATGGCCCTCCTGATAGACAGCCCTTGATAAGATAACTGTTGAATCAAGGAAGGGAAATATTGCCTGGACTCCCTGATCCAGAATATCGTCATTGGGTACATAAATTGCCTCGATTGTGCTTATAGAGTTTCCCTGCGAAGATACGAGACGCTCATGGAAAGCTGCCATTTCGGAAGCAAGTGTTGCCTGGTACCCGTCTTCTGATGGAATAGTATTCATAAGGACTGCAAGTTCATTTCCTGCCTGGGCAAAACGAAATACATTGTCTATAAAAAATAAAACATCTTTTCTTAAAACGTCTCGGAAATACTCTGCAACTGCGGTTGCGGTAAAAGCAGTTAAAAAACGAACCGCAGGGTTTTCTCCCATAGGCCCAAAGACCAAAGACACCAAGGGCAATACTTTTTGCTCTTTGAGAGTCTGATGAAGCTCCTGTCCTTCTCGGGTTCTTTCTCCAACGCCGGCAAAAACAGATACGTCTTTGCCCCCTCCTTTTTTAAGAATAATTACATTATGAATTATTTCGGTTAAGAGCAAAGTTTTTCCAACTCCTGACCCTCCAAATAATCCAATTTTCCCCCCCCTTACAATGGGGGAGAAGAAGTCTATTGCCTTTATTCCGGTTTCAAGTATTTCTTGATGAGTTGATATATCTGTATATGAAGGATAATTTCCGTAGATTGTTCTTCTTTCTTGATGCTTTATTTCTCCCAGCCCGTCTAGCGGTTCTCCAAAGATGTCCATAACTCTTCCCAAAACACCTTCTCCTACGGGTACAGTAACCGACTCCTTGGTATTTATAACCCTGGCTCCTCTATAGATTCTGGTAGTTTCTGAGAAACATAAGCTATAAAAAGTTGAAGGACCCGAGGATCTCATAACTTCCATTTTTGTCGTCTTATCATCCTCAAGGATTAAAAGGTCATGGAGATCGGGTGGGTTTTCCGCAAACTCCACTTCAACAATTTGCCCTGTAACTCTTATCACCCTCCCATGATCTTTATCCATTTTGACTCCATAAAGCCATGCTGGAGAATGTCTCAAGCTGCTTTTTATTAATAATTCTGTGTCTGACTTTTTCTTTTTCCAAAGCCACATCCTTTAAAATATCTTTTATTTTTTCTACCCTAAGTTCAAGCGAGGTCATTCTTGCTGCAAATTTGGCAAGCTGAGATTCAAAAACTGTCTGCTCAAATAATGAAGCAAAAATCTGCGCTTCAAAAAATTTCATTATTTTATCCAAAGACGGCTCAAAAAAATATTTTACTTTTGTGTCGGTTTGTTCTTGAGGGAGAGGGTCTCCTGATATGCCTGTAACTATTGACTTTTGAGACATTATGGTTTCAAATCTGCCATAAACAATAAATACTTTCTCATAGGCAACTATATAATCAACAATTTTTTTAAGACTTGCGTTGTCAACACTGCTGTCCGGAAGATCAAAATGGGCATAAGGTATCTTAAGACCCGAGTTTTGGAGGAGCTCAGACCCAACCCTGCCGATTGTTGCCGCGTCGGCATTTTCTTTTTTTATTAAATCCAAAAATAAATTAAAAGTTTGTCTTATTATGTCTCCATAAAGACCGGTATTTGAAGAGAGGAGCACATATAAAGTTTTTCCATTTCTCTCTATGAATGTTAATTCCTTTGGATCTTTTATTTTCCTTCGCTTCATAAGCGCCAAAACCTCATCTTTGTAGGAAGATTTTACTTGCTGAAAAATGTAGTTAAGTTCTTCAATAAAAAGACGACTTGCTAAAACAGAACTCCTGGTATTTTGCATGCGGGACGCAGCTATCTCTTCATAAGTTTCAAGGACATCCTTAAGTGTTGTAATTCTATTAAATTCTTCTGTTACTTCCTTTTTAGTTACCATATTTTTGAGATACCGCTTTTATTATATTTGGACCTTCAGTCTTGAGCACTCCGATAAGTTTATTAAAAGATTCAGTTTCCGCCAGCTTATCAATTTTTTCTCTAATTTTTTTATCAGAGCTATATGCTTCAAGTATTTGATGCAGTTGTTTTCTTATCATAGTAGTATCTTTTATTTCCCATAAGTTTGCCCAAAGCATTGTGAATGCAATTATTTGTAAATTTATCGGCACTACTTCTCCGGGCGTTTGATTGAAAAAATGTATAATGTTCTCTCCTGTTGCAAGAGTTGCCTTTATGGTTTCATTAAGTTCTGCTCCGAAATGGACAAAACTTTGCATCCTTTCATATAAGTTTAAAAAGCTCATTATTTCGCGGCTTACGTCTCTCCTTAAATTAGTTTGAGTCTGTCTTCCTACGCGAGTAACCGAAAGAAAGGGGTTAATAGCCGGTCTTCTGCCAAGATAAAAAAGATTTTTATCAAAATAAAGATGTCCGTCTGTCATAGACATTAAATTTGTTTCTATGTAGCCTGAAAGATCACCCTGGGAAGTTTCCGCAACGGTTAAACAAGTTATCGAAGCGTCTCCCTTATCTGTGATAAAATTTCCCGCTCTCTCCATAAGCTTTGCATGTGTATAGAAAATGTCGCTTGGATAAGAATTTCTCCCCGGGAATCTTCTCCCCAAAAGAGAAATTTCTCTATAGAATTTCGCGTGCGATGAGAGATCGTCCAAGACAAGCAAAACATCTTTTCCCTCATCTTTGAAGTATTCGCTTATAGTCATTGCAGTATATGGGGTAAGATAAATAACACCTATTGAATCCCCGGATCCTGAAGCAACAATTACCATTTTATCCAAAACCCCGTTTTTGGCAAAAAATTCTTCGATTTTCTTAACATCAAGCTTCCTTTTTCCAATAGCCGCATATACGCAGATATTGCCTCTTTTTGCCTGATTAAGAATAGTTTTGGTTAGAAAGCTTGTTTTGCCGGTTTTTCTATCCCCAACTATAAGCTCTCTTTGTCCATGCCCCAGTGGGATGGCAAGATCAACTATGAGAACTCCAGTTTCAAACTGCTTGGTTATTGCTCTTCTTTTGATGATGCCGGCAGGGTGCGTATTGACTCCTCTTTTCTCAGGAGGGGTCTTAAGCGGCTTTGTGGTGTCAATCGAGTTCCCAAGCGGATTTATAACTCTTCCTAAGAGCTCATATCCCACAGGCACTTTTAGTATTTCATTGGTTCTGGTTACTCTTGTGCCGGGTTTTATATGTTTTTTAAAAAAAACTAATACTTCTATGTAATCAGGATTTACCGAAAAAACATGGCCGAATTCACCTGTTTCAAAAACTACTAATTCCTCGGGTTTTACTTTTGGAAGACCTGAAACGTATATAATTGCATCTGCTACTTGTTCAACAAATCCTATTTCTTCTGTTTCATTAAGGTAGGCAGTAAAATCTTTCATTTGGCAAAGTTCATAATTTCAGCCTTTTTATTTTTAAAGATTTCCCCAAGATTTCGTCTTAAGGAAAAATCTTTATACCGGCCATTAAAAGATATTATTGCACCTGCCAGGATAGATTCATCTTTGTCTATGTCAAGAACTATCTCTTTTCCCAAATTTTCCCTAACCCAATCAAAAATATGCTCTATTCTCTCTTTGGATGGGTCAATTGCTAAAGAAATCTTAAGAACTTTTACTTTTTTCAATTCTTCCTTAAGCTCGTTTAAGAGTTTTTCCAAAGACGAAAAGTCAGAGGAATCAATTTTATTTTCTACGATTAATTTTCTTAATACGTCGGCAGTTGATTTTCCAACTGTTTTATCCAAAATCTCTTCTATATTTTTGTTTGTTGCCGTAAAAAGACCGGAAAGAACATTGTCGATTCCCAAAGAAAAATCCTCTAACTGATCAAGAGTCTTAATATATCCTAATATATCGTATTGTAATAAACTATTCTCCGATGCCATCTTTTTTTGCCTTCTCCAAAGCTTCAATTATAAGCTGTTCGTGTTCGGCAAGCGGAATGCTTTTTCCAAGAGTAAGTTTTGAAACGGTTTCCAATATTCTATAAATTTCTTCTTCTGCTTTTTTGAGCATTTCATTTTTATACTCCTCAACATTCTTTTGCGCCAAAGAGTATTCATCTTCAATTTTGTCTTCTACAATTTTTTGAGCGGCAAAAGTTTCTTTCTGCAGGATATTATCGAAATCTTTTACTTCTTTTATAGTATCTTCTTCTATATCTTTTGATACGTTCTTAACTATTTCGATATTCTTTTGTTTTAAACTATCTAATTCTCTTTTATAAGCTTCTAGAAAATCCGAAGATGCCTTTTCAAAATAGGAGGTCTGATGTTTCAAAAGCGTGTCCAAAGCCTGATCCAAAATCTTTTTCGACTGAGCATTAAGATTATTGCTGCTGCCAATTATCTCAGCAGCTTTTTTTATTGCGTCTTCAATAATTTGTCCTGCCTTAATTCTTGCGTTTTCAAGCAAATCAGCTCCATCTTTATGAACTTGTGCCATTAGCTCGTCTGCCTCCTTTTGATAAGCGTTGAATTTTTTTAACATTTGCGAATAAGACAGTGCTATCGCAGTCAGGGCTATAGATACAACAAAGAGTGCTATTACCAAGTCAAAAAATACCAACGGATCTATTACCATATAATTAATTCTACAAAATTAAAATTAAATAAGCTATACCAACTCCTATAAGAATGATTCCTGCGGTCAGGACTACATTTAAGACTATTCCAAGTTGTATTATGCGGGAGGCGAGAGGATTTCTTCCCAATGCTTCAACCCCGGTTCTTGCTATTCGTCCAAAGTATATAAATCCGAGTATAAACGAGATGATTGTTATAATTGCGGCAAGAAGATATCGAAGCGTTGTAAGAGGGGACAAAAGCGGAGCTCCGGCAACTACTTTTATATTTTCTATAAGATTTGTCCTGACTCCGATAAAGGTTGCGTTATAATGAGGATCAATAGATACTAAAATTTTACCGATTGCGTTTGGGTTGGAATTGGAATAGTTCTCAAGAGCCATCCCCAGAATAAATCCATTTACGTCGGCTTTTTGCCCAACTCCCAAGATTTTGGAACTTGTTATAAAATTATTTTTTTTAATTGCCCCGTTTATTGTAGATACTCTTACGAGCGCCTTCCCAAACGATATTACTAAGACCGTGCTACTGTTCTTTTCTCTTAAATAAATCGCAGGATTAGTCGTAATCACCCCATAAAGAGATGGGTCGTAAGCGTATATGCTTAATCTATATCCCTTGGAGGTTACGGTTATTATATCTCCATTTTTCACATTTTTATCCTCAACATTTATCGGAAGAGCTATTCCAGTTGATACATCATCAGACTGCGCATAAACCTTGGCAGGCCCCTGAGCAATAACAGCAATTAGTAAGAAAAACAGGACTATTTTAAGATTATTGATACAAATCATGGGCAGTGTCCCTGCTACTCTGGGCAGGCTTTATAAATACATCTTATGAACCTTTATTCTCAATGTCAAACCATTTTACCCAAGCACCACAATCATCTGGTGCGGGGTTCAAACTTTGGTATAATAGACTGATCTTCCTTTGCCATGACTAAAGAGTAGCCTGAGATTCGCAAGTTTTGAGAGATCCCGAGAGGCGGTTATTTGGGAGACATTAAATTGTTTTTGAACTTTTCTGTTTGTTATTGAAGTACCCGGGTTCTCGACAATATTTAAAATTGCCTTTTGCCTGTCAGAAAGGTCCCAAAAAGAGGAATGAATACCCAAGTTTTCGGGGGTATGGGTCTTTATTTTTCCAAATATTAAAGTAAGCTCCTTAAGTAGGGAGTTTGAGAAATACTCAAGCCATAGCGTTATGCTTGCCGCCTCAAGCCCGATCTTAAGAGCCTGAAGATAAGTTTCTTTATCCTGCGACCACGATTTTTCAAACTCGATTAGTCCGCGAACATCAAAGCCATTTTTATAAAGAAAAAGATATGGCAATAGTCTTGAGAGTCTTCCGTTTCCATCTGAAAACGGTTGAATTCTAGTGATTCCTAAGCTTGCAACCCCGGCTTGAATAACAGGGTGCTGTTCGTGCGCCTGAATGTAATCTAGAAGTTCTTGAATACGCGATGGAGGAATTATCAACCGACCCCTACAAAATATATCGTAAAGTATCAATACATCTTTTACTGTTACATTTTTTCCAGGAACCAACCACTTTTGGGAAATATGATCCAATGCTTTTTTGTACAGCAGCGCATCTTCTTCTTCGCGGCTGAATTTTGCTTTGCTTGAGGTTAAAATTTTTACCGTCTCCTGTTTTGTCAATGGACTGTTTGCTAAGGCCAAAGAATTATAAGCTCTATTTATCATAGCATCCCAGCGCATTTGGAGTTCTGTTTTGGGAGAAATGGGAGATAGGAGAATATCTTTTCTAAGAATGTCAATTTTTTCCAATCTGTCTTTTAAAGTTAGCGAAAGATTGTATGAAAGTTCTAGCATAATAAAAATTTATCACAATCTTATCATTTTATCAAGAGGCATTGTTGTGAAAAATATCAGGGCCAATTTTTTAAAATAAAGGAATCAAAGTTAGTCATTTGATAAGATTGTGAATAGATTAAATTGCCTCTTGACAAATTTTCACATATATGTAGTAATATATATATTATATAAAACTTGGACAAACTTAGACAAAAATATGGACAAACTTAGACAAACTTGCACACAAACATCAACAAACTTGGACATCATAAATCTGAACCTGCCCTATGAACAGACTATTTAGCATTCAAGAGGTTGCAAACATTCTGGGAGTATCTGCGAAGACCTTGCGCCGCTGGGAAGAAAAGGGAATTCTTAAGCCTCACAGAACACCGGGAAATCAGAGAAGATATACACAGGAGCAGATAGATAATTTTAGACAGTTTCGATCGGGTTTACCGCCAATTTCAACTCAGTTTCCCGAAATTACCCCATCACAGCTTCTTAAGGAAACTCCCCCTGTCCAAATTCAAAAAAGCGCACAGTACTGGACAGAGGAGCTGGTTAAAAGTATCTTGATCTTTAAAAAACTCGCAGTTTCTTTTGTATTCGTAATGCTGTTTGTTGCAGTTGTCGCAGTGGGAGCGGCAACCCTAAAATCCGCAAATCTTTTAAACCTGTCCAGTCTTCCTAAAGTTTTGTCTTTTTTGGGAATAAACAAAAGCAACCCGCAATCTCAGCTTTCGGAAGTTTTAAGAACAAGAGGCAAGGCTGTTCTTGGTACAGGAACAGAGGGCAAGAATCTTATCTTCGGTGTTAATGTTGCGAGCGAATTCGCAGACTCCGCTCAGTTTTTAAACACGATTAAAGTTGCAGGCATAGCAACTTTATCAGGCGGAGTAATTACAGAAAATCAGGATGTAAACGCCGGTACAGGCAAGCTTACCGCATCAAATGTTCTTTACGGTGCAATCGCAGGTGAGGGTATAGCTGTCGGACCCGGTCAAACGCCGACAATCACAAATACTGCAGTTTTATCTTTAACCGCCGGATCGGGTATATCGGTCGGAACAGGATCTAAGCCGACAGTATCAAACACCGGTGTACTTTCTTTAGGAGGCAGTACGGGAGCGCTGACTTTAGCAGCAGGAACCGGCATTTCGGTTTCGGGGCTCACTATAACCAATAATGACCTAGGTTCTTCTCAAAATATCTTCAAAACAATTGCTGTTACAGGCTCTACTTCAATTGCCGCATCAAGCAATACCGATACTCTTACATTTGAGGCTGGGACTGGAATAACTCTTTCTTCAAATACATCAAGCAAGAAAGTTACGATTACGGGAGCAGGAGGGTGGCAGGAAAATAATGGAGCTCTCTCTCCGTCAAATATTACAGACGATCTGCTTTTAGGAGGTATCTCTACATCAACAGCCAAATTTGCCTTTATAAACAATGCCTCGGGAACACCTGTAGCCTCTATGTCTGCAACCTCAACGGGTCTTGTTCTGTCGGCAGACGGAACTATTCAAAGCATCAGAAATGCAACTCTTACGCTGGGAGGAAATACTACAGGGAGTATTGTTCTTTCTCCTCTAAACGGCAATGGAGATGTTAAAATACAGGGAACAACTACTCTCGGGAACATTGTTTATACATGGCCAACAGGCGGACAATCAAGCGGATTTGCCCTTACCACAAATGGTTCAGGAAGCTTGTCTTGGCAGGATCTTGGCAGTGCGGTATCCAATTTCTGGAGACAGGCAAATGGTGCAGTTTATACAGCTAACTCTACCGTCGATCTTTTAATAGGAACATCAACAGGAGCAACAACCTCTGCCAAGTTTGCTGTTCTTAATATGAACTCTGGTACTCCCACAGCCTCTGTATCTGCAACAGCTACCGGAACAGGATTAGTGCTGGGCGGAGACGGAACAATGCAATCCCTTCTTAATGCAACCTTAACCATAGGAGGTAATACAACAGGGAACATAACGCTTGATCCTTTAGCAGGTTCTGGAACTACTTTAAATACAGGAAACCTTAATCTATCGACTGGTAAAGCCTACCAGATAGCAGGAACCAGCGTACTGTCCGCAACAACCCTAGGAACTGGTGTTCTTACTTCTTCTTTAACAACTGTTGGGGCATTAGCAAGCGGATCAATTGCTACCGGATTTGGAACAATCTCAACAGCAAATACTATAACAGGAACAACTCTAAACGGAACGACAGGTATTAATACGGGTGCAGGGGCAGGAACACAGAGAATTGACTCATCAGGAAACCTTGTCTCAATTGGTACTACACAATTTAACTCGATTACCTATACATGGCCAGGAAGTCAGACTGCAAATTATACTCTTACAACCAATGGCTCAGGAACTCTTTCATGGAGCGATATTGGGGTGTCTCCTGGAAACTTCTGGAGACAGAGCACCACCGGCCTTTTATATCCAGCCAATTCAACTGTAGATCTTGCAATAGGAGGAACTTCATCTTCCTCTGCCAAATTCGCAGTTCTTAATGTACTAACAGGAACTCCCACAGCTTCTGTTTCTGCAGGAACCGGAGGAGGAGCATATCTTACAGCCACTGGCAATCTTGCCACAACAGCAAAACAAAGTTTAACATTTGGAGGGAGCAGTACGGGAGATATTATCTTCTCAAACTCTAATAATATCTACTTTGCAGGAGCAAATCTCTACTCAATAGATACAAACGGTAACTCCTACTTTGCAATAGCAAAGAGCAACAAAATAGAAACAGGATTTGTCAATGGAAATATAATCTCTACAGGTTCAGGAACCTTAACTTTGGGAGCGGGTAAAACCCTAACAGCGAATAGTACGATAACTCTTGCAGGTACAGACTCAAAGACTTTAAATCTTGATGAATCAATAGATTTTAATGCCCACTCCATAGGTTTTGGAGGAACAACACCAACAGAGACTCTTACTCTAACAAGTGGAAAGAATGTTTCTTTTGCAGATGCCTTCTCAACATCAGGTAGCTTTGCATTAACCTTAACAACAACAGCAGCAACTAATGTAACCC
>Ga0155905_115_pt1 | contig 42934 bp, 43 predicted proteins | sample RifCSPlowO2_01_FD_107559 | JGI IMG/M metagenome (GOLD analysis project Ga0155905, IMG submission 107559) | Candidatus Levybacteria bacterium RIFCSPLOWO2_01_FULL_38_21 | reverse complement strand
GAATTTTCGTCCAACCAATCTTTTAACAGAAAATACGGTTCTTTTGGGCTTTAAGACTAACTGATGTTTTGCAACATCTCCCACAATGTGAGAAATCGGATCAACTACAGAAGGAGTAACATTTCTTCCTTCTGAGGAATGGATAATCTTAGGAGATCCTCCCTCCATTACCGCAGCTGCCGAATTTGTTGTTCCTAAGTCAATTCCGATAATTTTTCCCATAATAAATTAAGTATTATGTATTACTACTTCCTCCGACTGAAACTTGAGCTGCTCTTAAAACACTATCATTTAGCATATATCCCGCCTTTAATTCTTCTATAACTTTTCCCTCTTGCCCTGAGCCTGTCGAAGGGTCGACTTCTACTGTTTGTACGCATTCCATATATTTTGGGTCAAAGTTTTTTTCTAATGTTTCTATTTTTTTAACTCCCTCCTTTTCTAATATAGAGAATAATTGCTGTATTGAAAGCTTAAGTCCTTCATCGTTTGTATGTTTTTGTGCGATAACTAATGTATCAAGAGCCGGTAATAATCTTAAAATAAGTCCTCTATTAGCTGCTTTTATTAACTCTTGCCTTCCTTCGGATACTCTCCTTTCTAAATTCTGATAATCTGCTAAAACTCTTTTTAAATGATTTTCAAGATCTTTACTCTTTTTTGTTAACTCTTCTGTATGATCTTGTCTTGTGTTTTTCTTTGCCATCTCATTTTAATTTTAAATTTGAAATTTTAAATTGTTGTTACCATCCTTCGGCTAATTCTTGTATTAAATTACTAAAGTATCTTACGGTTGGAACAACATTTGTGTAGTTTAATCTTGTTGGACCAATAACTCCGACTTCTCCGGTCGTATGTTTTGGGGTCTTATAATGGGCGAAAACAAATCCATATGGGCCGGCAAGTTTTGGACCCAATTCTTCGCCAAAAAGAATATGGATATCTTCATCATTTTCTATTTTTGAAAAAATACTGTCAAAATATCCCAACTCATCTACAACGCTTAAAAGATTTTTTGTAATATCTATATCAAAAAACTCAGGCATGTCTAAAATATTTGAGTAACCGGCGCAGAAAAAATCGCCCTCATCGGTCGTTGCAATCGCCAAAGCCTTAGTTTTTTCTGCTAAGGATCTTGCAACTTCCTTTAACAACCGCTGCTGCGTTGCTCTATAATCCCAAACTTTTTCTTTAAGTTCAACTCCCTCTGTAACAGAAATTTCCTTTTCTTTCATTAGCTGGTTAACATAAAATTTCATACCTGCGGGGGTTGGTATGCGGCCCGAAGACGAGTGAGGCTTTTGAAGATAACCCAAATCCGTCAGCTTTACCATTTCGTTTCGAATGGTTGCAGGAGAAGCTGAAATATTTCGCTTTTTTTCAAGCGTTTCAGAACCCACTGGCAAAGCAGTTTCTATATATTCTTCTATAAGATTTCTTAGAATTTCAATCTGTCTTTGGGTGAGATTGTGCATATCTATTCAAACTCTAATTTCTAATACCTAAATCCTAAACTTTTTTGAATTTAGTATTTATAATTTGTAATTTATTTAGAATTTAAGATTTCGAATTTTTGATTTGCAATCCCGACTTGATCGGGATTGATTAGCACTAATATAGCATGAGTGCTAATTCCTGTCAAGGGGTAATTTTTATATCAAACTTTATGTTACACTAACAATATGAGACGGCGAAAAAGACCAATTTGGCTTTTAGTCGGTGGTTTTTTTTCTTTAGCAATTTTTTTATATATATTGATATCTCTTTCCCCCGATTTTTCATTTTCCATTTTTAATTTTTCATTTACCATGCCTCCCCTTTTCTTCCTCCTGATTTTTACCTCTCTCTTTTTTCTTTTCTCTTTTCTCTTGAGTAATTTTAGAAGAGGAATATTTATTGGTCTTTTTGTTTCAACCTATCTTCTGCTTAGATTTTTAGACCTAACCCACATATTCTTTTTAATTATGCTCTTAATTCTATTCATAACTCTAGAGTTATTTTTTAATTATAAAAAATAACCCCAATTCTTGTTCGAATATATTTTCTCTGATAGAATTACCTCATGAATAAATTCTACATTACAAATGCGATTCCTTATGTCAATGCAAAACCTCACATTGGTCATGCAATGGAATTTGTACAATCTGATACTATCGTAAGATTTCATACACAGATGGGCGAGGATGTCCTCCTTTTGTGCGGATCAGATGAAAATGCTTTAAAAAATGTCCAGGCAGCCGAGGAGGAAAAAATTCCTGTTCAAAAGCTTGTTGATAGAAACAGCAAATTGTTTAAAGATTTGGCTAAAAAATTAAACGTAAAGTTTGATGTTTTTCAAAGAGGGAGCGATCCTAATCATCATAAATCCTCACAAAAACTTTGGGAACTTTGTTCTAAAAATGGGGACATTTATAAAAAACAATACGCAGGGCTTTATTGCGTAGGGTGCGAACTATTTTATGAAAAAAGTGAGTTAAACGAAAATGAAGAGTGCTTTGAACATCCGGGGAGGAAACTTGAAAAAATTAGTGAAGAGAATTATTTTTTTAAACTTTCAAAATATCAAAAAGAAATTGAGGAAATTTTAAAATCCAACAAAATAAAAATCGTTCCGGAGAATAGAAAAAATGAGGCTCTTTCCTTTATTAAAGAGGGTCTTAAGGACATAAGTATTTCAAGATCCAATAAAAGAGCGAGAAACTGGGGAGTGAACGTTCCGGGCGATAATGAACAGAAAATGTATGTTTGGTTTGATGCCCTTAATATTTATCAAAGCGGAATAGGATTCGGTTCTGCATTGCAGAAGGATGATAAAAAATACAAAAAATGGTGGCCTGCGGATTTGCATGTAATTGGAAAAGGAATCTTAAGATTCCATGCAGTTTATTGGCCTGCCTTTCTCTTATCTGCCGGACTTTCCCTTCCAAAAAGTATTTTTGTTCACGAATATATAACCGTAAATGGTAAAAAAATGTCAAAGACATTGGGAAACGTGATTGATCCAATAGAACTTATCGATAAATATGGTTCTGATCCCCTGCGGTATTATTTTTTAAGATATATATCTCCGTTTGCAGATGGAGATTTTTCGTATAAGAAATTTAAAGAACTTTATAATGCTGATTTGGCAAACGGATTGGGAAATTTAATAGCCCGGGTTGCAAAGCTTTGCGAAAATTCAAATTATGTACAGATGGGATCTATGGATAGAGACTCCGGTCATATTATTCCTATCGAAGAATATTCCGATGCAATCTCGCAGTTTCGATTTAATGATGCTCTTTCCTTTGTATGGAAAAAGATCGCGAGTTTGGATAAATTTATTGATGATGAGAGACCCTGGGATCTTTTAAAAAGCGTAGATCCAAGGCTAAAATCTGTTCTTGCTCATTCGGTTGATCAAATTCAGGAAATCGCAGCTCTTCTAGAACCTTTCTTACCGAAAACCGCAGAAAAAATCGAAGACCAATTCAAAAGACCCAATATTAAATCTCAAAATCTTTTATTTCCAAGAATATAATAACTTTTAATTCTTAACTTGTGTTTTTGATTTTTTATTTTTAATATTTATTTTTTATGGTTGATGTTCATTGCCATTTAAATTTCCGCGCTTTTGAGAAAGACTATGATGAAGTTATTAAAAGAGCTTTTTATGCTGGAGTTAAAAAAATAATAAATGTAGGAACTAAGATTGACTCGAGTAAAAAAGCTATTGAACTTGCGGAAAAATACGACAACCTTTATGCAATAATCGGTGTTCATCCCCATCATGCAGATAAACTCGGGAAAGACTGGCTTTCTGAACTTGAAAATCTTTCGAAAAATCCAAAAGTGGTCGGGATAGGAGAAACGGGAATCGATTATTTTAGGTATAAAAGCAATGATATTGTTGATCCGAAACTTCAAAAAGATGTTTTTGTAAAACAAATTGAGCTATCGCTGAAATTAAAACTTCCTCTTCAGATCCACAATCGTCATGCTGGAAAAGATATTCTTAAGATTCTTTCTGCTTATAAAACTGAACTTTTAAATCCTCCCGGAATGTTTCACTGTATGTCCGGGAATATTGATTTTTTAAAAAAAGTTTTAGATTTAGGTTTTTATATTGGTTTTGACGGAAATATTACATATAAAGGTCTTCCTCCCGGAGAAGATACTTCTCTTTCTGATCTGGTCAGATATACACCGCTTGATAAAATAGTTGCGGAGACAGATAGCCCTTTTTTAGCCCCTATTCCCCATCGAGGTAGAAGAAATGAGCCCTCTTGTGTTATAATTGTTGGGCAGTTTTTAGCAAAAATTAAAAGTGTCTCATTTGAAAAAATAATTGAGAAAACAACAGAGAACGCTCATAATATCTTTAATATATGACAGACTTCTTTAATAAAATTTTCACAAGATACCCAATAAAAACGAGAAGGCTCTTGGAAATACTGCCGGGATTTTTTTCCTGGACGTTAATTTTATTTCCCATATGGGGGTCTTTAACAATTCCCTACGTTGTTGCTTATTTTATTTTGTTTTTTGATGTCTATTGGCTCTATAAATCTTTTTCTGTCGCAATAACTGCATTTATTTCCTCAGGTAAAATAAAAGAGGCGGAAAATCAAAATTGGCTAGAGAAATCTTCTAAGCTCTCGGGTTTTGAGCAAATAAACCATATTATAATTATTCCTAATTATCAAGAAGGTATAGAAAAACTCCGAACAACATTAAAAGCGATAGTAGCTCAGACTTTTCCTACAAAGAGACTATTTGTAGTTCTTGCAATGGAAAAAAGAGAACAAGAGGCAAAGAAAAAAGCAAATATACTTATCAAAGAATTCAAAAATACATTCGGCGATGTTTTCGTAACCTACCATCCCGATATAAAGGGTGAGGTAAAAGGCAAGTCCTCAAACGAAGCTTATGCAGGAGAACAAGTTTATAAAAAATTAATTAAAAAGGGCTTAATTGATTTAGATTTTGCAACAGTGTCGTCTGTTGATGCCGATTCAATTTTTGACAGACAGTATTTTGCCTATTTAACACACAGCTTCTTAACCGATGGGAAGCGTTATAATAAATTCTGGCAATCGGCAAATGTGAACTATAATAATTTCTGGAAAATTCCGGCTCCAACACGTATTATAGCCTTTTTTGGAAGCATATGGAGAACCGCAGTTCTCGTACAGCACGATAAACTGGTTGCCAACTCCACTTATTCCCTCTCTTTTAAATTATTAAAGGAAATTGATTACTGGGATAAAGACGCTATTCCCGAAGATTACAGAATATTCTTCAAGGCTTTTTATAAACTTAAAGGGAATGCTTGGGTTGAACCAATTTTTTTAAAAACTTCGATGGACGCCCCTCTTTCCCAAGGTTATCTTAAAAGTCTTAAAAATAAATATGATCAGGAAAGGCGATGGTCATGGGGAGTATCGGATGATCCACTCTTTATAAAATGGTGGCTAACAGTCCCCAATGTTCCTTTTATTAGAAAAACTATTATGCTCTACAATGTTCTTATTGATCATTTCTTATGGCCGGTTAATTGGTTTATAATAACAATTGCAGCAAATATAATTCCATTTATCAATCCTGTTTTCTCAAGAACGACTCTTGGTTATAGACTTCCCGGCATGGCAGGGGCAATATTAACATCGTGTCTTTTTGCTCTTTTAATACTCGTGATTATTGATTTTAGGGGAAGACCCAAGCATCAGTCTTTAAATAAAACTCGCGAGTTTCTTTTCCCGCTTGAATTTATACTTCTTCCAATTGTAGGATTTTTCTTTTCTACTTTACCCGCTCTCATTTCTCACACTCAACTTATGCTGGGAAAAAGGTTAGAATATAAAGTAACAGAAAAAATATGACCCGTTCGGGACATTCGGCTGAGCTCAGTCGAAGCCCAAGCTCAGGGTCATACTGAATGAATTGAACGTATGAAATTTTTAGCAAAGGTAGAAAAAAACAGAGAGTTCTGGTTTCTGCTAGTAGCATCTTTTATTTTTTTTCTACTTCGCTTCCCCTCTCTTTTTGAACCTTATTGGTACGGAGACGAGGGAATATATCAAGTTCTAGGAATTGCTATTAGAAATGGTCGGCTTTTATATAGGGACATTTGGGATAACAAACCGCCACTTCTTTATATTCTCTATTCTTTTTTTAACTCGGATCAATTTTGGTTAAGACTTGTATCTGTTGTCTTTGGAATACTTGCTTTAATTGCTTTCTATGCACTTTCAAAAAAACTTTTTCAGGAAAAAGGAAGAGGTAATAAAATTGCTATACTTTCGACATCGATTTTTGGTTTTCTCTTCGCACTGCCTCTTGTAGAAGGGAATATTGCAAATGCCGAAAACTTTATGCTACTTTTTATAATCCTCGCAGGTTTGCTAATTTTTGACACAAAAGAAAAAATAAATAATAAAGTGCTTGTTTTATCTGGTTTTCTCCTTGGTATTTCTTTTTTATTCAAAATCGTCGGTATTTTTGATTTCGCCGCTTTTTTTGTTTTTCTTTTTATCTTAAACTTACCTAAGAATATTTCAAACCTTAAAAAAATTGTCTATAATCGTCTTTATTTTCTGATGCCGTTGGTATTGGGATTTCTTTTTCCGATAATTATTTCTGCCTTATTTTTTCTTTTTAATGGATTCTCTGTTTTTAAATATTTTCTAGAAGCGATATTTGTTCAAAATGTGGGATATGTGGGATATGGAAACAAATTTATAATTCCTCAAGGTCTTCTTATTTTTAAATTACTACTTCTCATATCATTCACACTATTTCTTCTTATAAGAAGAAATAAGTTTTCAAAATCTGCTCTTTTCATTCTAATATGGTTTGCTTTTTCTCTTTTTAACGCATTATTTGCGGGGCGTTCCTATACCCACTATGTTCTAATTATTATTCCAAGCTTTTCTCTTTTAATAGGGCTATTGTTTTGGGAAAAAAAGTATCAATTTCCTCTTATTGTAATTTTTATAATCTCATTTTATTTGATCCTCGCAAACTTCTCATTTTACGGAAAGACTTTTTCTTATTACCAAAATTTCTTCAGGTTTTTAACAGGGAGAGAAACAGTTGCGCAGTACCGAGGCTTTTTTGACAGAAAGACTCCTGTCGATTACGAACTTGCCCAATTTATAAAAACTAAAAGCATAAAAGATGAAAATGTCTTTATTTGGGGTAACAATGCTCAGGTATATACGCTCTCTGGTAAGCTTCCTCCTGGCCGCTATGCTGTTGCATATCATATAAGTGGGTACAGGGATGGAATTAATAATACGAAAGAAGCATTAGCTAGAAAAAAACCTAAATTCATTATTATAATGCCCGACCAAAATCAAATTCCTTTCTCTTTGTACAATTATGGCAAAGGGGTAAAAATAGACAACGTTCTTATCTATGAACGGCTTTTTTAATGAAGCTAAGAAAGATAAAGTAATATCAGGAGGATTCCTCGTAACTCTAATACTGATCCTTCTTATTTTTATTTATGTTCTGTTAAACATCAGATTGCTCCCCCCTTATATACCTCTTTTTAACCAATTACCATGGGGGGAGAAAAGACTTGGAACAACATTTACAATTTTTATTCCACTGGGAATTGCCATTTTTGTTGCAATCTTTAATGCAATTATTCTCTCTTTTATTTATAAAAAATCGCAAATAATATCTCGGATGCTTGCAGTATTAAGCATTCTTATTGCTTTCTTATCCTTTCTTTTTATCATAAGAACGATTCAGTTAATTACATAAATGTACGAAGTAATTTTTTTGCCTTTTCTAATTTCTTTTATTACAGTTGTTGCCGTCACACCTCTATCTCTTATTTTTATTAAAAGGTTGGGAATTATTGATGATCCTAAAAAACATAAGCATCCTGCAATTCTTCATAAAAAACCCATTCCAAGAGGAGGAGGGATTCCTCTGTTTATCGGAGTTTTTGTTGCGGGAATTTTATTTCTTCCCTTAACAAAAATTGTAATAGCGTTGTTTCTAGCATCTTTTATTTCTCTTCTTGTCGGCGTTTTAGACGATAAGTATGATTTATCTCCTTATGTTCGTTTTATTTTTAATATAATTGCGGGACTGATAATTGTCGGAAGCGGAGTAGGGATACAATTTATTACAAATCCTTTCGGTGGAACTCTCTACCTTAACATATTTAGATTCGCGTTTGATTTTTTCGGACATCATTCTATCCTTGTAATTTCAGACATTATTGCATTAATCTGGCTTGTATGGGTAATGAACATGCTTAATTGGAGTAAGGGTGTAGATGGGCAGATGCCGGGAATAGTTGCGATATCAGCTATCGTAATAGGAATACTAAGCCTAAGGTTTCCTGTTATAGATCAGACAAATTTAATCTCAGCAAAACTTTCTTTTATTCTTGCGGGAGCGTCTTTAGGTTTTTTAATTTTTAATTTTTATCCTGCTAAAATTTTTCCCGGGTACGGGGCTACCTCGATCTATCTTTTGCTTGGAGCATTATCTATACTTTCAAGCGCCAAGCTTGCTACGGCAATATTAGTAATGGGGGTCCCAATGATTGACGGGGTAATTACGGTCGTAAGGCGAATTCTTTCGGGTAAATCTCCATTCTGGCATGACAAGAAGCATCTCCATCATCTTCTACTTGGCTTAGGATACGGGCAACGAAGGATTGCATTGTTTTACTGGATTATTTCTGCTATATTAGGTTCTCTTTCTTTGTTATTGACGAGTAAAGGAAAGCTTTTTGCAGTTATCATGGTAATTATTATAGTCGGCGGATTCTTACTATTTTTACACTCTGCGCTTGAGAGGAATGATAATGAAACTAATATTTAATACAATTCGACTTTTAAGGCCTAGGCAGTGGATAAAAAATTTGGCGATATTTGCCGCGATAACTTTTTCTGGCGAACTCTTTAACCCCTTGGTCTTGGATAAAGTTTTGATAGGATTTGTTGTTTTATGCGGTTTATCTTCTGCAACTTATATAATAAACGACATTTTCGATATTAAAAGCGACCGGCTTCACCCATTTAAAAAATTTAGGCCCCTTGCCCATAATGATATTCCGTTAACTCTTGCTATTTTTATTGCAGCAATTCTTGCACTAGGATCTCTTTTTGTAGGACTAAAGTATGTTACTCTAACATTTTCTATAATTACTTTAATTTACTTATTGCTTCAATTTTTCTACTCATTCTTCTTAAAGGCTATCGCAGTTGCAGATATTTTAGCAATAGCAACTGGCTACATTTTAAGGGTATACGCAGGTGAATTTGCTTCGGGATTTCATATTTCTGTTTGGCTTCTACTAACGGCAATTTCTCTTTCTCTTTTCTTGGCAGTTGGTAAAAGAAAATCAGAACTCACTCTAGTTTCTCAAGTAAAAGATGCAAATATTGCAAGTATTCGAAAATCTCTTTCTCATTATTCGGAAAGACTGCTTGATGTCTATGCTACTACATTTGCAACCTCGACATTTGTTTTTTACTCTCTTTTTACATTTTTAGAAAATCCGAAAGGATTTCAATTGGGTCTTAAGATTTTTCTTCCGGATTTTTTTCCAGCATTTTTCTATCGAAAATGGCTAATGATAACAATTGCTCCTGTTGTCTATGGACTAATGCGCTATATTCAGGATATTTATGAAAAACATGAAGGAGAAAGCCCTGAAAAAGTCCTTTTATCAGACAGGCCTCTTTTAATAACTGTCATTATTTGGGTATTTCTAGTAATTGGGGTAGTTTATTTTATAGCTCCTTAATTACTCTTTTTTGGCGTATTGACTACTGACCCATCCTGTTTTTCCATCCGTCATTTTTATCTGAAACCATCCCTCTTTTTCAGTTACTAATTCAAGACTATCTCCCGGAGATACTCTTCCAATTTCTAAAGATGTAATAGAACTATCTTCTCTTACTCTTAAAAATCCTGTGGGTGTATCAAGAATTTTTACTTTTTCAATTTTGACTTCTTGCGGGGAAGACAAGGACGACTGAGCAGAAGAGCTTGCGATATTAAGATTTACACTTAAAAAAACGACTGACTTTAACCTAAAACCCAATGTGGTTTTGATCCGCAAGGTTTTATCAAGATATCCATCTTTTGTAAGCTTTAGTTCATGATCCGATTCTGTTACGTCTTTAAGCAGAATAGGTGTTACTCCCCTTTGATTATTATCTAAAAATACATTTGTCTTATCCGGAAAAGAAATTACCATAAGCTCTATTTCTTTTTTATTTGAAAGGGGTACCAATGTTATCACACTTCCTGATGAATTTTCTCCTAAAGTTCTATCAACAACTGTCAAAGTCGACTTATTAATTACGATCTGCTCATCATAGGGCTTTAAGTTTCCCTCTTTTGGAGTTAATCTAATCCTATAAGTACCGATAGGAATCACATCCTTTGGATCACACTTACAAAGCGGAGTTTCTCCAATTAACTTTCCGCTTAAATATACTTTGCTTTGGGGAACAGCAGTTACCTGTAAAGCTCCTTTGCCGGAATTCTGATTAAAAAATAATACGATAGCGGCGAAGGTAATCAATACTCCTAAAAAGGGGATAATGTAAAAAAGAAGTCTTTTCATAATGGGTGGAACTTATTATACCAAAGAGAATGATAACTTTAAAAATTCCCTTAGTATTCCATGCCACCAGGCGGCATTGAAGGTACGGCTTCTTTTTTCTCAGGAATATCGGTTACCAAAGCTTCTGTAGTTAATACCATCACTCCAATACTTGCTGCATTTTGGACTGCAGACCGCGTTACTTTTGCTGGATCGACAATCCCAAAAGCTGTCATGGATCCAAAATCAAGCGTCATTGCGTTAAAACCGTAATCTGGGACTTTTGAATCTTCAACATGCTTCATAACCCAACCTTCATCTGCGCCGGAATTTTTTGCTATCCATCTAATCGGCTCGGCAAGCGCATTATAAAGGACATCTACTCCAACTTTTTCCTCTGCAGCGGTCAAGCTTTCTTTAAGTTTTAGTAGACCTTTTCTTGCTCTAAGCAAAGCTACTCCTCCGCCCGGAACAATTCCTTCTTCGATCGCTGCCTTAGTTGCCGATACCGCATCGTTTACTCTCTCTTTTCTGTCCTTAAGCTCAATCTCTGTTGCAGCTCCCACATTTATTACGGCAACTCCTCCTGAAAGTTTTGCCAGTCTTTCCTGGAGTTTTTCTTTATCAAAATCCGATGTTGTCTCTTCTATTGCTCTTTTTATTTGAGCAATTCTTGCTTTAATCGCTTGAGCTTCCCCCTTTCCGCCAATTATTCTTGCATTTTCTTTATCTGCCCAAACTTTATCTGCTCTGCCGCAATCTTCAACAGTTACGCTCTCAAATTTCTTTCCGGTATCTTCTGATATAACAGTTCCTCCGGTTAATATTGCTATATCCTCAAGCATTTCCTTTCTTCTGTCTCCAAATCCCGGAGCCTTGATTGCCAAAGCATTAAAGGTCCCTCTAAGCCTATTTACAACAAGTGTTGCCAAGGCTTCTCCTTCTATCTCGTCTGCTATAATAACCAAATTTTTAGAAACTTTAACAAGGTTTTCTAAAAATGGCAGAAGTTCATTTAGAGCCGAAACCTTTTTATCTGTAATTAAAATGTGTGGATCTTCGATTTCTGCTTCCATCTTATCCGGATTGGTCACAAAGTAAGCAGATGCGTAACCTTTGTCAAATTCCATTCCTTCTTTATAATCAATCGATAACTCAAGTCCTTTTCCTTCCTCAACTGTCACTACTCCGTCTTTTCCGACTTTAGAAAGTGCTTCGGCAATAAGAGAGCCGATTTTTTCATCCTGCGCCGAGATTGTTGCTACTTTTGCAACATCCGCGTCCTGAACTTTTTTTGCCATTTTTCCGATTTCGGCAACAACTGTATCAACTGCTTTTTCCATTCCTGCTCTAAGCATCATTGGGTTTGTGCCTGCGGTGACATTTTTAAATCCTGTATTTATTATGGATTGAGCAAGAAGGGTTGCGGTTGTTGTTCCATCTCCCGCAACGTCATTGGTTTTTGAAGCTGCTTCTTTTACAAGCTGGGCTCCCATATTCTCAAATGGGTCTTCAAGATCAATTTCTTTTGCAACAGTCACTCCGTCATGAACAACATTCGGCGCTCCCCATTTTTTATCTAAAGCAACATTTCTCCCTTTAGGTCCCAGGGTCGTAACTACTGCTTTTGCCAGAGCATTTACCCCTTTAACCAGTGACTGCCTTGCCTCTTCTGAAAATATAATTTGTTTTGCCATACCCTGAAAATTTCTAATTACTAATTTCTAATTAACCTAAAATTTAGAAATTAGATCAATTAGGTTAATTAGGTCAATTTAGCCGACAACGGCTAATATGTCTTTTTGCTCAACAATTGCCCACTCTTCTTTATCAACTTTTACTTCATTACCCCCCCATTTTTTATACATAACTTTTTGTCCTACTTTTACCATCATTGGAATTAGTTTTCCATCATTGTTTGTTGCGCCCGGTCCCACTGCCATAACTTCACCAATCTGCGGCTTCTCTTTCGCAGAATCTGGAAGAATAATACCACTTGGAGTTTTTTCTTCTGCTTCAAGCGGTCTTATAAGAACATTGTCAAAAAGTGGTTTAATTTTATTTTTCCCTGCCATAGCTTTCTAAACCGAAAAAATATCACTCTTAAGAAGTGATTGCTAAATTTATACAACAAAATATTCTCGCTGTCAATAACCTATAGTTAAGTATGCTTGACATAGTGTTTTTTCTTCTATACGATAAATTAAGGCTTATATGTCGATATTTACTCCGAAAAAACTAATCCTATTCGGCCTTGCAGCAATTCTTCTTATAGCAATTCCCCTTACAGTCTATCTTGTTCAAAAACAGCAGGAAATTAAAAGCCGAGCCGCGCCATCTACAACACTTTCTTTTCAGCCTCTTACTGCTACAGTAAGCAAAGGTCAAGATGTAAGCTTTGACGTTATGATGGATCCAGGCAGCAATTTTGTAAGTTTTGTTCATTTAGTTATCGATTATGACACGACAAAATTAACAAAATCAGGCGACGGATTTGTTATTAATACAACTGTTTTCCCGGGTTTTGATCCCAGTAAACCACCTGTGCCAACATATGACCCTGCGGGTAAAATCACAGTAGATCTTGCAGTTGGCTCAAATCCAACAGCATCAATACAAAAACAAACAAAAATTGGTACGTTAACATTAAAAGCGACAGCGATCACTGATCCGGGTACGCCTACAAAAATTACTTTTGATAGCCAGACTCAAGTCTTAACAAGCCAAGGAGACCAATTTAATACAAACGTTTTATCAACAACAAATCCAGCAAGTGTAACCATAACAGAAGCTGAAACTCTTACTCCTACGCCAACACAAGGGATAACTCCGACGCTATCTCCTGCACCAACAGAAACACCACAGGTTTCGCCTACGCCAACAACAACACCGGGTCCGGGAGGACCGGTTAATCAATCGCCAACTTGTACTGCTTTATCTCTTGATAGAGAGACGAGCGGTACTGCTCCATATTCAATAACACTTACAGCATCAGGCAGTGATTCGGACGGAACAATAAATAAAGTAGCATTTAGCTTTGGAGACGGCGCAGTGCAGGACATGACAGAGGGAGGAGGTATTGGAACAAGCACGGTAAGTGCTCAAATCTCCCATACATACAACAATGCTGGCACTTTTTCGGCAACTGCCGCTTTAACAGATGATAGCGGTGGAGTAAGCAGTGCTACAACCTGCACACAAACAATCACTGTTAATGCTGCCCAACCATCTCCTCCTCCTGTTGTAACAACACCTACCCCAACCATGGCTCCTGGTCCTTCGGATGTAATAATCGGAATAGGAGTTTTTGGCATAATCCTTGCAATTATTGGAGGCTTTCTTCTTTTTGCTCTCTAACTTTTAAATCTTTAACACTGCTAGAAAAGCTTCCTGTGGTATCTCTATTTGACCAAATTTCTTCATTCGTTTTTTACCCTTTTTCTGTTTTTCCAAAAGTTTCGTTTTTCGCGTAATATCGCCGCCATAGAGTTTTGCTGTAACGTCCTTTCGATATGCTGGAATTGTCTCACGTGCCAAAATTTTTCCGCCTACTCCTCCTTTTATTTTCGAAAAATTAATAACAGCCTGTATGGCAATCGGAATATTTTGACGGGGGATTTCCTCCTTTAATTTTTCCACCAGTTTCCTACCGAATTCCTCAGCTTTTTCAACCGGAATTACTTGAGCAAGCCCCTCAACCGGCTCGTAATTTACTAAAATATCTAGCTTTACCAATTTAGCATCGCGGTAACCAATTACTTCAAAGTCAAAGGAGGCAAAACCCGAAGTTTGAGATTTAAGCTCGTCATAAAAACTGATCAATATTTCAAGAAGCGGAATGACCGCTTCAATCTTTAAAGACGCGCCAATATTTTCAAAATGCCTAATTTCTCCCCTCTTTTTATAAATCAGTTCGTTTATTTGTCCGTAGTATTTTTGGGGAGCAAAAATTGTAATCTTGGCATATGGCTCCCTAACTTTAGAGTGTGGGCTTGGACTAAATTCGGAAGGTTTGTTAATTGTCTTTCCGTCGATGATAAAGTTAACAGATGGTGAAGTTACTACAATATCAAGACCATATTCACGCTCAAGTCTTTCCTGAGTAATCTGAGCATGCAAAAGACCAAGGAAACCGACACGAAGACCCTGTCCTAAGCTAGCAGAAGATTCAGCTGAATACATAAGAGCCGCATCATTTAGTTTAAGTTTTTCAAAAGCATCTTTCATTTTTTGGAAATCCGATGAATCGGTAGGAAAAAAAGAAAGAAAAACAACAGGTCTTGCTTCCCGATACCCAGGTAGTGGTTCTACGATTTCTTTTGGATGAGTTATCGTATCACCAACTCTAACCTGTGGTAAATCTTTTATGTTTGTGGCAATAAAACCAATTTCACCCTCCTTTAACTCTTGTATATAATGCGGTTGCGGGGTCAAATAACCAACTTGCAGAATGGCACCCTTGGCTTTAGTTGCTAAAAAAGAGATTTCCTCCCCAAGTTTTAGACAGCCGCCAAAAAGTCTTACTGTTGCAATAACTCCTTTGTATGGATCGAGGCTTGAGTCAAAAATCAGAGCGGAAAGTTTTTGAGAAATGATTTTGGGTGGAGGAATTTTTTCAATAATTTCCGAAAGCAAGTTTTCAACATTTTCTCCGGTTTTGGCTGAAACTTTTATAATTTCATCTTTTTTAAATCCTAAATCCATAAGTTCCGAAGTTGTCTTGACAATATTTGCAGAAGGCATGTCAATTTTGTTGATAACGGGAATGATTGACAGTTTAGCATTAATTGCCAAGTTAAAATTGGAAAGGGTTTGAGCCTGAATTCCTTGTGTTGCGTCAACGATTAACAATGCTCCTTCAACAGACGCCAGGGATCTTGAAACTTCGTAGGAAAAATCCACATGGCCCGGGGTATCAAGAAGATTCAGTTGATAGTTGATAGTTGACCCCGATTGCGGGGTTGATAGTTGATAGTTGAGACGGATTGCCTTAAGTTTTATAGTTATTCCATGCTCCCGTTCAAGCTCTAGGCTATCTAATATTTGCTCCTCGTGTTTTTCGGGAATGGCACCGCATATCTCCATAATACGGTCTGCCAATGTTGATTTACCATGATCAATATGAGCAATAATCGCAAAATTCTTAATATTTTTCTGATCCACTGTGGAGAAATTATATCATGCTCAGCACTTTATCGATTCTCTTAATTCTTTCTTTGAGAGTCCCGCTTAATAATTCGTATGGAATTCCGGATTCTTGAAAAAATTCTAAAAATGCATTGTGGAAACCTTGTCATTTTTTCACCCCAGCCTTGCAGTCGCCGCACCACAAACAAGTATACGGAATTTTTTATGGGTAGCCAGAATTTTATCAAAACCCTCTTGATTTGCTAGATTAATTAAGTCGTAATACGCTTGATTTGTTACTTCTGATATTGGTGCCCGTTCTTTAGCTATTGGAAAAGTCATCTCGCTATATGCTCGCACAAAATTCTGCACTCCTTCAAAACCACCTTGCTGCCATGCATCAAGAACGGGTCTTAAGTTACGCATATCCTCCGTTGCTACAGCAACTTTAGCATTTCTAAGTGCATAAGCATTTCCGTTAATTGCAATTGGTAGACCTCCTTCTTCGGCTAGATATGTATGCATTGCATCATCGGTAATACTGTCTCCGACATACGGAATATCAGATATTTTGACTCCTAAATCGCGAGCGGATTGCCATGCGGCATCTATTTTTCTTCGACCTCCCATTACTATTACGGCCTCGAGAGTTTTGTAACCTTGTTCTGGAAGATCTCTCCAGTAAAGATTGTCTAGTTCTTCGCGAAGATGCGCAAATTTTTCACTTTCTAACACTCTTACAACCGGACTGTCATTATCATTTACCTCTACCATTGCTTCTTCCCAAAGCGGAAGAGCGGCAAGAACTCTTTCTTCCGTTTGTCTTACTCTTTCATAAAACTCCTGAGTACCGAACATTTTGCGAAGTGATGCTAAATTTAATTCAGTACAAGCAATTTTATCCATTGATATTCCTAAATAATCCCCCACCAATTCCCACATTTGGCTATAAGCAGTTGAAATTATTCTAATCTCCCAACCATCTTTTTTTAATCCATCAACATATTCTTTAACACCTTTGCAAACTTGAGCATCCTTAGCTTCTTCTGTTATATCTTCATCTGTTACGCCATGAGCAAGAAAATGCGGAACAACAAGCGCCAAAGTGTCTCCCGCTTGATAACCTTCTCTTCCAATTTCGGCTAGATAATCATCATAAAAACTTAATACCTTAAAAAAACCAGGGACAACTCTTTCGGTCATGTCGGCAGCTAAATCTTTAAAAACAATCGGTCCTTCTCCATCTGTGAATAAAACCTTTGGCTTTATCATTTCATTCCCTTTTGGGGTAAATTCCCTTCAGTTTTTGGTTTAATTATTTCATCTATTGGCCCAGTTAAATCGTGGCCTTCCTTCAATACTTGACCATTCCTGTCAATTACTAAACCACCTTCTACTCTTACTGCTCCTTGCGCAAAAGCCTTTGTTGTTTGAATAACGAGCGGAATTTCCCGAATAAATCCTTCTTCTCTTATAGCTCTAAATAGAGGGTTTGTTGCTTTTTCTTTTTGAGATCGTCCCTCTTGAATTAACTCTCGCAACTCTCCTTTATTTTCTGGCAATTGTTCCCACAAATGATCAAACCTCGAACCTCTTATTGAAAATCGACAAAATGCAACCGGATGTCCTTGATCAAGAACCGGAGTCACGAAATGCATCATAACTCCCGTTTCATTCGCATTATTTTCAATAAGATCCCATACGACGTTGTACCATCCTCCTTGTGGTCCACCAGGAAGAGCAGGATGTAAATTTATCGCGGTTCGACCTTCACACATATTCTCGCCCCAGATGGTCATATCACCAAGAAGTAGATCTATGTCAGTCTGCGGCAATCTTCTCATAACTTCCTCGCCGTATTTATTACGCCAGGCAATTATAGAAGAGCTGTCATCTTCTTCTCTTTCTTTTTTTCTTGCTAACTTTTTTTCTTCCGGTAAAAACTCCTTATAAGAAAAGGCTAGGACATTCGGAACACCCAGACTTGCGACTTCATCAAGAATCCCATCTGTTACTGGGCTTTCTCCTCTCTCACGGTTTGAAAAAATAAAAGTGGCGCGTGAGTTAGGAATCTCGCCATTTATTACACTAGAACAAATTGCATTAACCAAAGTAAAAGCATCTTGCTCGATAAATGAAGAAAAAATACCAATTCTCATTCTTTCTTGTGAGACAGACGATTCCTTCTAGAATTATATCCTTGGACACTATTGTAATCATTTTTATCTTTTTTCAATATAGTATAAAATTAAATTCTGAGATTATGCAGTCATATTTAAGGATTAATCAATTACTAACTTATTGAATTACAAAATTCCAAATCTTACTTTGATCCATGGTGGAGAAATTATATCAGAGATTGAGGCTATATAATACCAAGTACTTTATCAACTTTTGCACTTCTTTCTTTTATATTGCCGCTTAATAATTCGTATGGAATTCCGGATTCTTGAAAAAATTCTAAAAATGCTTTATGAAGGGCTTGTCTTACTTTTTTATCTTCTTGCCGAATCTTGTCCTTCTCATAAATAATATCAGTAGGATCCAAAAGAAAAAACTTATAATAAGTAGGTAACCAAAATCTAACTTTTTCCAATAATTCCCTTGCTCCTTCTAAATCTCCTGTGGATTTTACATAAACCACGGCATCTATTACAGACCTGTCACATAAAATTATTTTTGCTCTGGACATATGAGCTTTCTTTTCTCTTTTTAACATCAGCGATTGAATTTTTTCTGACGCATCTTTTGCAAATCTTTTCTTAACAGTTGGATTATCTTTAAAAAAATCTCTTGCTGCCTCATGAACAAAGGCTACAGAAGGATTGTTTTTCATTCTTTTTTTATATTCCCAAAGAAGACTAGTCTTTCCAACAGAACTCGTCCCAACAAATGCAACTTTTATTTGTTTTTTATTATTTGATGCTAAAGTCATTAAACTTTAATATGGGTGCCGTCGATGGTTTCTTCGCTTTTTGTAAGTATCTCTCTCCAGTTTCCTATCTTCCTAAAAATCAGAAGAAATGTTGATGCTTCCTTAACATCAAAAAGCCACGTTAAGAAAAGGTAAAGAGAAAGCCCGGCAAAGGAAGAGATTCCAGTTAAAGCTAAGAGGTTTATTGTACGCGTTGTATCAAAAACTAATTGATCTAAAAGTTTTATCGGAATGTAAAGTGCAAAACCGGTAAAAATGGTGGCTAGAAAAATTTTTGATACGGAAAGTAAAAATTCTAATCTCTTAAATCCTCCGATTTTAATATCAAGTAAAAAGAGGGAAACTAAAAGATTAACAATTGTTGCTATAGAAACTGCTATCGCTAAACTCTCAACTCCCAAATGATAAACAAAAATAAATATAGCACCAAGTCCTATCATAAGTATTGTTGTAAGAGAGCCTACGAAAAGAGGAATTTTCGTGTCATGAAGTGCATAAAAACCGCGAGAAACAAGATAAATAAGAGATTGTGCAAAAATGGACATACTAAAAAAGGCGAGTGTTTTTCCTGTTAATACTGTTGCAGCCCAATCCAATTTTGGTGCTCCATAGACGAGTCTAACTATTGGAATTCTTAAAACCAGAAAAAGAACAGATAAAGGAAGTATAAGATAAAGCATCTGGGTAAAGCTTGTTATAAATGTTGCTTTAAAATACTCTAGCCTATCTTTTTCTCTTGATAAAACCGGGAATGCAGCCTGAGCGATAGCTTGGCCAATCAAGACAACAGGCGCAAAATAAAGACTTTGGGCAATATCAAAAATTACATATTTTCTTCCAGGATCTTGAAGAAAAGAAACTAATGTAACAGTAATTACTGTCCCCAACTGAAAAACACCAATCGAAATTGTCCTTGGCCACATAAGCTTTAGTATCTGAATTACTCCCTTTTCTCTAAAAGATAAAGATGGTTTAAAATTAAATTTAACACGGGCCATAAGAGGAATCTGAGCAACAACAAAAATAAGAGCTCCCAATATAACTCCGTAAGCTGCAGAATAAATACCTAAAGTAGAATGAAAAAAAATAATCGCAATAATTATTCCAAAATTATATAAGGCAGCGGCAAATCCGGGTATAAAAAAATGATTATACGATTGGAGAACTGCTGAAAAAAAACTCCCAAATATAAAAAGCAGTTCTCCAATAATTATTACTCTCATTAAGTTTGCCAATAAATTTAACTGGTCCGCAGGAAAACCCGGAAAAAGGATTCTTGAAAAAGTATTAGAAAAAATAAATAGAATAACAGCAAGTATAGAAAATGCAATAAGTCCTAAAATAAGAATAGTGGATGCAACTTTGTAAGCTTCTTCTTTTTTTCCTTTTTCTAAATAATCCGAGAAGACAGGAATAAAAGCCGAAGACAGTGCTCCGGCAATAATAAGCTGAAATAAAAAATCCGGAAGACGGGATGAAGCAAGATAAATTCCCAATGTGTTTGATGCCCCAAAAATCGAAATCAGAAGTCTTTGCTTTACAAGACCCAATACTTGAGAGAGTATTATCGTTGCCATAATTATAAATGCGGCTGTTAAAATATTTGTCTGGCGGGAAAGCAGTATTCCGAGGCTTTTCTTAAAAAGGTTCTGAACCATATTGTGTTTAATAGTATAGCATGGTAAAATCTGCCCATGCCAGTAACAAAAGGTGCTCGAAAAAAATTGAGAAAGGATAAAGTAAGAACAGCGGAAAATAAAAAAATAGAAAATCTTTTTAAATCTGCTGTTAAAAAGGCGCAGAAAAATAAAACAGAAAAATTGGTGATTGAGGCAATAAAAATGATTGATAAAGCCGCCAAAAAAAATATTATCCATAAGAATAAAGCATCAAGACTTAAATCTAAACTCTCAAAGTTGATAAGGAAAAAAGTTAAAAAAACCAGAAAAAAATAACTTCATTTCTCTTTGACAAAAGTTTTAAAAATCCTTAGACTAAAGGTGTGCCGAAAAACCACCATCCTTCTATAAATCTTTTGGGTAACAGGCGAGGAAGTATTTTTGACAAATTTATTGATTGGGCATTAACAATTGGCAGGCTCGTGGTAATTCTTACAGAGGTTATTGCATTATCTGCTTTTTTGTACCGGTTTACATTGGATAGACAGCTTATTGATCTTCATTCAAAAATAAAACAAGAGGAAGCAATTGTTGGATACTTAAAAGACAGAGAGGAAACATATAGAAATTTACAGGATAGGCTCTCTGTTATATCAACATTTTCAGATTCAGGAGAAAAAAAAGTTAAACTCTTTTCGGACATAGTGGAATTTGCTCCCGCGGGTATGACCTTTAACGAGCTTGTCTTAACAGAAAATTATGTCAAAATAAGCGCAAATTTTCAATTTGTTCCTTCTCTTACAACTTTTGTTAATTCTTTAAAAAACTATTCATCTATTGGGAATGTTAGCATAGAAAAAATAGAAAACAAATTATCCAATGCTCTTATTACAGTAAGCATCACGGCAAATCTTAAGGAGCAATAGTATGAAAGTCTCAAAATACGATATAAGCACTGTTTTTAAAAATATAAAAAATAATAAATACTACAAACTTTTGCCTGATTTTAAGGAGGAAAAAACACGAAGACTCTCTAGTATTGTTTTTTCATTACTAGCTCTATCTATTTTTGGTTTATTTGCTATTAATCCTACTTTATCGACTATTGCGAGACTTAAAAAAGAACTATCGGATGCTAAATTCGTTGATCAACAACTTACGGAAAAAATCGCAAATCTTTCATCTCTTCAGGAAAAGTATAACATTATACAAAATGATATTCCTATTGTTTTGGCGGCTGTCCCAAGACGCCCACAAGTGCCTCTTTTAATAGGGCAATTACAATCAATAGTAGGCAAAACAGAAATAGAAATTACAAGACTCCAGAGTCTTCAAGTTGAAGCAGCAAATTTTTCTAAAAGAGGGAAGAAATATTCAACCTTTTCCTTTTCGATCTCAGCAAAAGGAACCTATGAAAATTTAATTAATTTTATTAGCGCTCTATCAAATATGCAAAGGGTCATATCCTTAGACACTCTTTCCATTAATCGCGGGAGTCAGCCGGGTAATCTACAAATGGACATTAGAGGAACTGCATATTTTAAAGAATAGGCTATGAAACAAAGAGATATTTTATTTCTAGTTATTTCAACTTTTGTCTTGATAGTTGCTTGGGTTGGTTTTAGTATTTACCATAATTTTATATCTTCTACAATAACAAAGCCTGTTAAAGAAAAAATAGCTCCTATAAATCCGGACTTTGATACAAAAATTATCGACAAACTTAAGGAGAGAAAAAGCGTAGAGCCGATTTTTCAAGTAAAAAGCCGGGAATCAACTGAAAGTGCATTAATAGAAAATATAAGTACTGAGTCTGCGAGTGAAATACCAGGAGAAAACCTATGAGAGAAAATATTTGGAGTAAGCGCATTCCAACTCTTTTAGGAATATTTCTTATTGTTATTGGAATAGCAATAACTTCTTATCTAGTCAAAACAGGAGCAATTTTAACCAGTAAAGCTGGTCCATCGGAAACTCCGGAAAATATAAGAATATCTAATATATCAAGTACGTCATTTACAGTTTCTTACAAAACGGCGGAAAATGTGATTGGCTCAGTTAATTTTGGAAAAGATAAAAAACTAGGGCTAACAGCACTAGACGATAGAGATAGGCAAGGATCTTTAAAGGAACACAAAATTCATTATATTACAGTTAAAAATCTAGAGCCTTCTACAAATTATTATTTTTCTATTACCTCTGGCTCTAAAGATTTTTTACAAAAAGAGGGGCCTTTTATTATAAAGACTGCTCCCGCGATTGAGGGCTCTTCTTTAGAAAAAACAATAAAAGGGGAGGTTATTTTACCAAATGGGGATAAACCTTCTGAGGCAATAATATATTTAACATCAGATAATTCTCAAACTATTTCCACTTTTGCAATTAATGGATCTTATTTTCTTTTTTTAAATTCCCTAAAAACAGGAAGTCTCACCTCTTATTTTATTTTTTCCAATGAAACTGTTTTTAGAATATTTGTTTTGGGAGAAGACTCTTTAGTTTCAAATGCAAAACTTAGCGTTTCGGAATCTGAAGAAATTCCTGTTATCACTTTAGGGAGCGACTATGACTTTACCCAAGGTAACTTACCAACAGCTTCCCAGTCCGCATCAGCTGGTTTTCCTTCTTCAGCTTTTCAGGTATCAACCACAGAAAAAACTCCAAAAATTAATATACCAAAAAATAATCAAACGTTTACGGATTCGCAACCTAAGTTCTCCGGAACAGCTCTTCCAAACAGTACTGTTGATATAACAATCCGTTCTTTGGAGAATATAAAAGCTCAAGTAGTAACAGACATTTATGGGAATTGGAATTTTAGGCCCACAACTGCATTATCACCCGGGGATCATACTATTACTATAGTTACAAGAGATGTTTCCGGAATTTTAAGGACGCTAACCCAATCTTTTACTGTTTTTGCTTCTGGAAGTCAGGTTGTTGAAAGCGCAACCCCATCTGCAACCCCAGTTGTAACTCTAACTGTAACCCCAACCCTAAGTCCAACGCCTGCTCCAACGGTTATGCCAACAACATCTATCTCCCCAACTGCTCCTCCCATCGCAACTATTGCACCAATTTTATCCCCTGTGGTTCCTCCTGGAAATTCATCAGCTATATTTTTAGGTATATTTGGCATAGGCCTTTCAGTACTGGGCTTCTTTATATTTCTTCTTTCTCGGGGTGCATCTACCTTATGAAGATAGCAATTGTTGGAGCGGGATTTACAGGACTATCTGCCTCTTTTGAACTCTTAAAGAAGGGTCACGAAGTTTTTATTTTTGAAAAGGATTCAGGCCCGGGAGGACTTGCAGTAGGATTTCGGATAAAGGAGTGGGGTTGGTCTTTGGAAAAACATTATCACCACTGGTTTTCCAATGATTATGAAGTTGTAAATCTTGCTAGGGAAATAAATTATAAAATTCTTAAAAAAAGACCAAAAACATCAGTGTATGTGGACAACAAAATATATCAACTCGACTCCCCAATTAATGTTCTTACTTTTCCAAAGCTCTCTTTTGTGGATCGTATAAAAATGGCAGGTACAATTGGGTTTTTAAGAATTAATCCGTTTTGGAAACCTCTTGAAAAGATAAAAACTGATGAATTTCTTTTAACAACAATGGGGAAAAATGCTTATAAGAAAATCTGGGAGCCACAGCTTAAAAACAAATTCGGAGATTTTGCAAAAGACATATCTCTTGCGTGGTTTTGGGCGCGGATAAAAAAAAGAACGCCAAACTTAATGTATCCGTATGGTGGGTTTTTAAGCTTTGCAGAATCTTTAGTTAAAGAATGTAAAAAAAAGGGCGGTAAATTTTTCTTCAATACCAAAGTTGAGGAAATAAGAGGCGGTGATAAATCAGTCAAGATAAAATACAAAATGGTCAATGGTAAACCTGCCTTGCCGGCAGGCAGGTCGTCAATGATAAATTTTGATAAAGTTATCGTGACTCTTCCTTCATTTTCTTTCATTAAAATAACTCCGGATTTACCAAAAGAATATAAAGATAAATTGCTATCACTAAAAGGTCTTGGGGCGATCAATTTAGTATTAAGACTTAAAAACCAATTTTTAAAAGACGGCACCTACTGGCTTAGTATCTGCGATCAGGAAAGTCCGATAACGGCAATAGTTGAGCATACTAATTTTATGGATAAAAAGAATTATAATAACGAACATATTATTTATTTGGGAAACTATTTGCCTTTTGATCATACGTATATGAAAATGGACAAAGATGAACTTTTAAAAATATATGATCCGTTTCTTAAAAAAATTAATCCAAATTATCAACTTTCAATTATCAATTCTCAACTCTTTAAGGTTCCATTTGCCCAACCAATAATCCCCGTGAACTATTCTAGAATTGTTCCGCCTTTTGAAACTCCCCTTAAAAATATTTATCTTGCGAATATCCAGCAAGTGTACCCGTGGGATAGGGGTACAAATTATGCAGTGGAACTCGGGCAAAAAGTAGCAGAATTGATTATTAAAGAGTCTTAAGTCTTGCAATCGAACAAAGGACGTTAAGTTTTGAATCGCCTTTTCGAAGTTGAATGCATGAGAAATTAAATGAGTGATTCAGGGGGATTCCTTGTTTATCAAGGAGGGGGTGAAATCCCCCGAAGAACGAGTTTAATTTTGAAAGCATGAAACGGGACTAGGCGAGAGCTTTTGCTTCTTTTCTCGGCAGAAAAGAAGAAGAAAATTAGGTTATGAAAAGTTTAAAAAAACATCTCAAAGAAGAACTCTTAGAAATTTGTATAGTTGTTTTTTCTTTTCTTTTCAGTTTCTGGCTCATGTTTTCTACTTTTTCCTATAAAGCAGGGTCAATGTTAATCGCAACAAAAGCTTGGAGCGATTTTGCAAGTACAATCCCCCTTATAAGATCTTTTTCTCTGGGATTTAATTTTCCTCCCCAGTACCCTCTTTTCCCGGAAGAACCAATTCACTATCATTTTCTTTTCTATTTTCTTGTTGGGTTCTTAGAAAAACTAGGAGTCAGAATAGATTACTCTTTGAATATTTTGAGCACTTTTGGTTTTTTTAGTTTATTGATAATGATTTATTTGTTAGCTAAAAAACTTTTCCACAGTAAATTCGTGGGGATCCTATCTGTAATTTTTTTCCTTTTCAATGGATCGCTATCTTTTCTAGAATTTTTCAAGCTTCACCCTTTATCTTTCGATTCGCTAAGAGATGTAATAACCAATCCAACTTTCCCATCTTTTGGCCCCTATGATGGAAAAATTGTTTCTGCATTTTGGAACTTAAATATTTACACGAATCAAAGACACTTAGCAGGAGCTTTTGCAATTTCTCTTTTTATTATTTATTTATTTTTGATGCCGATTCTAAAAAAACAAAAAATAAATTTTAAAATAAGTATTTTACTTGGAATAATTTTGGGATTTTTTTTCTATTTTCATTTAGCTGTATTTTTAATGACGGCAATCGTTTTAATTCTATTAGGTTTATTTTTTAGGGGACTGAGAATTTCTGGTTTAATCATTTTGATGACTGCCGGAATTATTGCTATCCCTCAATACCTATATCTTCAATCCGGGACAGCAACGTTTAAACCTTTTTTTTCGCCGGGATATCTTGCTTCTTTTAATTTAACGTTCTTTTCTTTTATAAAATATTGGTTTTACAATCTTGGACTCCATTCAATATTAATTCCGATTGGATTTTTCCTGTCCAACAAAAACACAAAGAAGATTTTTATGGTTTTTTTCACTTTTTTTGTAATAGGGAATTTAATCCAATTCTCTCCGGAGATTGCCGCAAATCATAAATTTTTTAATTATTTTATGCTGGCAGGTGTCATGTTTTCTGCCTTCGCTCTTGTTTGGTTGTGGAAAAGAAGTGTTGTACTGAAGCCAATCCTTATTGTTTTATTCTTTTTTCTGATACTCCCTGGACTAATTGATTTTTTCCCAGTTTATAATGATAGTAAAATTATCCTTGCAGACTATCCGGTTAATCCCGATGTAAAATGGATTAAAGAAAATACATCCAAAGACTCGGTTTTTTTAAATTCTCAATATCTTTATGATCCAGCATCTCTGGCAGGAAGAAAAATTTTTCTCGGCTGGCCATATTTTGCCTGGTCTGCAGGATACGATACTTTAACAAGAGACAATCTTAGAAAATCTCTTTTGAATTCCACAAGTTTGAATCTATTTTGTAGTGAAGCATTAAAAAACAAAATTAATTATGTCGAAATAAATACCTCTGAAAAATACGATTTCCCAATAAACTACAATTTCTTTGAAGTAAATTTATCAAAAAAATATGAAAGCGCGCAATATAAAATTTATAATATTAAAAATGTATGCAAAAAATAATTAAGCTTTTATCTAAAAAGATTAATACTAAGGAAGTAGCATTAATCAGTATTTTAATCATAGCTTATCTATCGCTTCTTTATTACTTCTCAAGTTTTAAATTTCACTATCAGGAAGATGAATTCATAACAGCGTACATATCTTTTTTTCTTCCACCCTCAAGTAAGATTGACTGGTTTTCGGTTGTTCCAAATAAACAGGACTGGCTCACGCAATTTCCCGTATTTTATTTCTTTATTCAGAAAATTTTTTTAAAGGTTCTAGGCCCTTCATTAGAAAGCATAAGAATTTCAACGTGGCCTTACCATATAATTACCGTTGTATATCTTTATTTGATTGGAAAAATATATTTTGTAAAAAGGGGGTTACAACAATTTTTGCTGCTTTTAATTTATATTTTACTCGCTCCGAATTTATATCTTTCAAGTCTTGGTCTTCACTTTATAAGTAGCACTGCTTTTTTCATTGCGAGTTTTTATTATTTTCTTCTAATTATTAAAAAAGAAAGAATAATTTACGCTATTTTATGCGGCGTATTTATAGGTTTGTCTTACCTTACTTACTCATCATCCTATATTACCTTGCCACTTCTGTTATTTTTTATATTATTTGAGGCCGCCAGTAAAAAAACGTTAAAGTATGTTAAGCTTTTCGGCGTATCCCTAATTATTTCATTGTTGATAATTTTTCCTTTTATATTTTATGCAATTACAAAAGACAACTTTTTTATCCAACGGGTCAATCAAGTAAATCTTTTAAATTCCACAGAAGCACAACAACAATTTAAGAATGGGGTAAGCTTCTTTTCGGTAATTGCCAATGCTGCACAAATAAACTTTAAGTCATTGTTCACCAAAGATATCGGAGGAATTAATGAATATTATTTTGGACATCAGGCTCTTTTTAACTATTTAACTTTTATTATATTAATAATTGGAGTTGCATGTTGTATTTCGATTTTTTTAAGAAAAATAAAACAGAATACTATATATCTATACCCTCCTTTCATATTTTTTACTACATTTTTCCTTGGAATGGTTTTAACCGTTCCTGTAGGTGCTTTTCATAGAATTTATATTTCGTTTCCATTTATTGCATTGATAATCTCTATAGGTATCGGCCTCACATTTAAAAAAATTAAATATCATTCAGCGCTTATATTGGGATTGATTTTTCTATTTGGGTTTAGCAATTTAATTTCGGTTCAGAAAATGATTAAAGAAGACCAAAACATAAGCATACTTACAGATAGCGTATATCTTGATTCTTTGATAAAAGAAAATGCAAAAAAAGAGTCTCGTATTTTTGTCTCTGCTTATCCTGCCTATCACATTGGAAAGGAACTTCTTTTTAGAACTGGCAATCTTTACAAAATAAAAACAGACTATTTCCCTTATGCATTTCCTCTCTTGAGAAACAGCGATTTTTTAGTACTCCAATATCCAGAAATATCCCAGGTGAATCAGCTTTTAAGTAAATTTCCTAATGGTAAGTATATAGATTTTGTTGGTAATTATAAATTTAAGTATCATGGACTATTTATTACATCAGAAAAACATTAAAGTTTATAAATTTCTTTTTCTACTTGGTTTAATAGTATTTATCTTCTTTCTTTATTTTTACAAACTCGACTCTATTCCCAATGTAGTTCATGGAGATGAAGCAGAAACTGCTCTTCAAGCTATAGAATTTCTAAAGAACCCTGTTGACAATCTAATTGGAATCGGTTGGGCTGATTTACCTCTTCTATCTTTTGTACCCCGCGCAATAACAATGAAATTATTTGCGCAAAACATAGCAGGAGATAGGATTGGTTCAGCTATTTTCGGAGTTATCACTCTTCCTTTTTTTTATCTCTTTTTAAAATCGATGTTTGAAGAAAAAGTTGCTTTGTTAGCAACAATCCTGCTAGCCACATCCCACCTTTGGATTGCTTTAAGCCGGCTTGGGATATCATACGTTCAGGCAACTTTTTTTCTTATAGCTTGTTTTTATTTTCTTTTCCATGGACTTAAGACTGAAAAAAAATTGTCATTTGTTCTCTCGGGAGTATTTGCTGGTTTTGGTTTATATTCTTATTATGCGATCCGTATTCTGCCCTTATTAGTAGCTATTCCTTTAGTATTTTATCTGGTTAACAAAGAAGGTGTTAAAAAAAGAATATTGAATGTCTTATTAATTCTCTTGATGTCTTTCTTGATATATCTTCCACAAATATTATTTTTTATAAATCACCCGAATACCTTTTTGAACAGAACTGAAACTGTTTATATTTTCTCAAAGCCCGCAAAAGAATGGACGAACTACAACGAAAACGACTTAGGACTATTTGTTGAACAAACGAGAAAAACGTTTGATATTTTCTCGGGAGACAACAGCGCACAATACGGCTACAAGGGACAATTAATAGATTGGGTTAGTATCTTCTTTCTTATTTTTGGTTTATTTGCGGTTTTAAGACTCAAAACAAAAATAAAAGTTTTTCTTTTTTTATGGTTTATAATTTCATTGCTTGGGCAAATTCTGACATCAATTCCATCTCCTATTTTTCTGCCTCGATTTGTAATAGGTTTACCATTACTTTACATTTTTATATCTCTTGGGATATTTAAATTTTCAAAATTACTAAATCTTTTTCCTTTCAAAAAATATGTGGAGTCTATCCTCATTTTTTCTTCAATAGCTGCGATAATATTATTTAATCTAAACGCTTGCTTTTTCCTTTCTCCAAAAAATTCCATTGCAGATATAGGATCACGGATTTCAACCGAAGTCTCAAATTATATAATAAATGAGAGCAAAAATTCCATTGTTTATTTTTACACAATTCCCTATCTTTATCCCGATTATCCAACCTTAAGATTTCTTCTTCCTAATATCGATAAAAAAAACCTAATGTTTGCAAAAGACAAAAACCATATAGTTATTTCTCTTATAGATAGGACAAAACCAACTATGTTTGTAATATACCCTGAATACTCTTTCATCTTAGAAAAACTTGCGGAAGAATTCCCAAATGGAAAAACTGTATCTTTAATAAATGTTAATAAGCAATTAGAATCATATTTGTTCAAAATAAATTGAATAAAATTTTATATAATAACGGATAATGGAAATTTTAGAAATTTCTAAATGGTGGGGTACGTTTTTTATAATTGGCGTAGCTTTTCTTCCTCTTACATTTTCTATATTCAAAAACTTTTTTGATAGGGGGTACGTATTTTCAAAAATTTTGGGGATTGGGGTTGTTTCTTACACAATTTTTATTTTGGGACTATTACATATTGCTCCTTTTTCATTTTTAACTTCTGCTCTGATATTGATTTTTTTCGCAATCTTAAACTTCGCATTTATTATTAGAAAGAAAAATGACGGACTGAAAAAGTTTTTAATGATATTGAAAAAAAATTGGGCAATTTTTATTTTGGAGGAAATTATATTTACCATTGCTTTTCTCTTCTGGTCTTATGTGCGGTCCTTCCAACCTGATATTCACGGACTTGAAAAATACATGGATTTTGGGATTTTAAATTCTATTTTAAGAAGTGAATTTTTCCCTCCCAAAGATATTTGGTTTACACCACTGCCAATAAATTATTATTATTTTGGTCATTTAACAACAGCTGTTTTAACAAAACTTTCCAACATTCCTTCAAATATCACTTTTAATTTAATGGTCGCAACAATTTTTGCGTTTACTTTTACCGGCTCTTTTTCGATAGGCGCAAACCTCATTTCAATACTCACCTCTGAGGAGCCCATTCGGTCACCTCAGAGGTGGAGCTTGACGACTCCTCTGAGGTGGTTTTCGATTACTGCCGGTCTTCTCACTGGTTTTTTAGTTTCTCTTTCCGGAAATTTTCAGACAATTTATGCTTTTTTTAAAAATTACTCAGGAGAAAATCCTGTTCCTTTTTGGCACTTGCCATTCTCACTCTCAACATTTCCGAATAATTATTGGTATCCTAATGCCACTCGTTTTATCCGTAACACTATTCATGAGTTTCCATCTTACTCGTTTGTTGTTTCAGATCTTCACGGACATGTTTTAGATATACCGTTTGTATTGTTAACAATTGCGCTACTATTGTCATTAATTACTAAATCACAAATCACAAACCTGCCTGCCGGCAAGGCAGGTCACAAATCACAAATAAATTCCAATAATAAAACTTTTGGATTTTTGAATTTAGGTAATTGGGATTTATTTAGAATTTGGAATTTTGAATTTGAAATTTTATTGCTAGCATTTTTGCTAGCAATAATGTACATGACGAATGCGTGGGACGGAATAATTTACCTTTTGCTGGCAGCCCTCGTACTCTTTTTTTCTTTAAAAAAACTTCGTATAGAAAACTGGTTTTTAACTATAGCTGTTTTGTTTTTTGGTTTTTTTATTTTCTCTTATCCATTTAATCATTTCTTCAAACCATTCGTTTCGGGGATCGGAATAGTCTGTCCTCCTGATTTTTTAGTAAAGGCAGGAAAACTTGGGCCCTTTATTTTTGAGGCAGACCATTGCCAGAAATCTCCCTGGTGGCAAATTATGATTCTCTATGGATTTTTTTACTTCTGGGCAGTATCTTTTATTATCTTTATATTTCAAAAATTAAAAATTAAAAATTTAAGTCTTATTGAAAATTTAAAATTAAAAATTAAAAATTTGACTATATCTGATATTTTTGTTTTTTTACTGATTATTTTATCAACTGTATTGATAATAATCCCCGAGCTAGTCTACATAAAAGACATCTATCCTGCGCATTACAGGGCAAATACAATGTTTAAGCTTGTCTACCAGTCATTCATTATGCTCTCGATTGCATCCGGGTATATCATCACAAGAATAATTATCAATTTTAAATTTCAAATTTCAAATTTCAAATTGTTTCGCTTTGTATTTTTTATATTTTCTATTTTATTTTTGATTTTAGTTATGATCTACCCGTATTTTGCCATAGGCTCTTTTTACGGCGAGCTAAAAACGCAATTAGGACTTGACGGAACCAAATATCTTAAAAATCTTTATCCTAGTGACTATGATGCAATTGTCTGGATTAATAAAAATATAAAAAATCAACCGGTAATTCTTGAAGCACAAGGAGATTCTTATACAGATTTTGCAAGGGTTTCGGCAAATACTGGGCTTCCGACTGTTTTAGGATGGACGGTTCATGAATGGCTATGGAGAGGAACATATGATACACCCTCGCCAAGAATTACCGAAGTACAAACACTGTATGAAAATCCCGATATAAACACGACAAAAGAGCTAATTGATAAATATAAAATTTCCTATGTATTTATTGGGGAGCTGGAATATCAAAAATATCCGAATTTAGATGAGCTGAGGTTTTCAAAAATAGGAAAGATAATTTACCAAAATGGGAGAAGTAAAATATATAAAATTATTTCGCAGTGATTGAACAACTGCCAATCTTAATCTCGCAATCAATATACTTTTGAATTTCCGAAAAATTCCCATTTCCTGCTTTTGGAATAAGTACCCATTCAAAATTGTATTCTTCCCCTGTGGGAGGATTTATTAAAAGACCTGGCCGTTTTTTTTCACTGTCTCCTGTGTCTAATACTGCATTTTCTGTTTGCGCTTTGTTCATTTTTGACGCAAGTCTTATAAAATCATCGAATTCATCATCTTTTATATCTGTATCTATACTTCCCTTTAATATATCGTAAAGACTTATCACTTTTGCTGGATTTGCAAGTGTCTGAAGAGAAAATATCTTGTCTTTAAAAGCTTTAATCACTTTCTCCTGTCTTTTGCTTCTTGCAAAATCAGAGCCCTCAACGCCTTGTGCATGGCGGGATCTTACAAACTGAAGAGCGGTTTTTCCATCCATCTTCTGCTCTCCCTTATAAAAATGGGTATCAGAATATCTACAAGGGAAAGCTTCAAGCTGAGAAGAGGAGGTTGCAAGTTCTTTAAGCTCCTCATCGCTATGACCGCAGGGGTCTTCTTCTTTTCCGTCGATCGGATATTCAAAATCATCAAAAGTTCTTTCAACATTTACATTAAGACCTCCAACTAAATCTACTGCCTTAACAAAACCATCAAAGTCAATTCTGAGAACATAATCAATCGGCTGATTAACAATTTTCGAAGCAACGGCTTTTACCAACACGAGACCTCCCCCTTGTCTTTTGCTTTCTCCTGTAGAATAGGCTGTATTAATTTTTGCATTTAAATCCGACACCCATAAATCACGAGGAATAGAAACCAGTGTAACTTTATCTCCTTTTGTAGAAAGACTTGCAAAAATTACTGTATCTGTAAGATTTGGGCCTTCGTGATTTTTCCCTCCAATTCCCAAAAGAAGCACATTTATATGGTCGTCATTTGTCTTAAGTTTTATATCTCTATTAAACAGGAGTTGAAATAAAAACGGAGAAATTTTTGCAATTTTAACAACAGCTTTTCCAACAAAAAAAAGAATTATAATGCCAAGAAGAACAGCTACGATTTTTTTAAGCATTTTTAATGATTCCTAAAAACTCGAGAGGATCAAGACCTGCTTGTCCCACTAATGCACCCTCTATGTTTGGTTGAGAGAAGAAAGAGGCAACATTATCTGAATTTACACTTCCGCCGTATAAAATTTTTATTTCTCCAATTCGTTCTTTTATTTTACCGGCATTCAAATTTGCATCTTCCGGAGAATCAGGTTTGTAGTCTCCGCCTCCACTAATCGCATCGGGGGGCTCATAAACAAAGATTATTTCCTTAGATCTTTCTATAATTTGTTTCCCTCTATTAATATAAGAGTCCAATTGTGACAAATCGCTAATGCAAAGAACGGGCGTAATTTTGTATTCCAAAAGAAGCTTTATTTTTTCAATAACATCATCATCAGTTTCTCCAAAATATTTTCGTCTTTCAGAATGTCCTACAATACAATACATAACTAAGCTCTCCAACATTTCTGCGCTCACTTCTCCCGTATAAGCTCCTTTTTCAAATCGCGAGATATTTTGTGCTCCTAATTTTATTGGAAGTTTTAAATTTTTAGAACAATAGCCTGCATGCTCCAAAACAGCAAATGATGGACAGACTATTATCTCTTTATTTAAGAGATCTAGAGGGCTGGATGATAGAATTTCGGAAAAATCATGAAGCCATTTTTCTGCCTCTTCTATGGTTTTATTTGACTTCCAGTTGGCTATAATAAAAAGTTTTTTCATATGGTACAATAACTTGAGTTTCTCTATTATAGAGTATGGACAAAGACTTTCTCAAGGACTTAAACCCCGATCAAAAAAAAGCAGTTCTTAAGACCGAGGGTCCTGCGATTATCTTAGCAGGCGCCGGATCTGGCAAGACAAGAGTTTTAACTTATAAGGTTATTTATCTAATAAATGTTCTTTTAGTTGAACCAACTAATATTCTTATGGTTACTTTTACAAATAAAGCTGCAAACGAAATGAAAGAAAGAGTCCAAAAATTTTCCAAAAGTTCACAACCCACAATTGCCACTTTCCATTCTCTTTGTAGCAAGATTTTAAGAATTGAAGGTCTGTATATCGGCATTCCTAAAAATTTTGTAATTTATGATGAGCAGGATCAAGTCGATGCGGTAAAACAGGCAATGAAAATTCTTGACATTTCAACGAAAGATTTTAAGCCCTCATCGATTTTAACAACAATATCCGAAGCAAAAAATCAATTAATAACATCTTCTGAATATATAAATTACGCCAAGGGGTATTTTCAGCAAACTGTAGCGAGAATATATCCAATCTATCAAAAACTGCTTTCGGAAAACGGTGCTTTGGATTTTGATGATTTAATTTTAAAAACCATAGAACTTTTCGACAAAAATCCCCATACTCTTAGGAAATATCAAGGCAAATTTAAATATATTTTAGTTGACGAATATCAGGACACAAACCATGCGCAATATACGCTGACAAAAATGCTGGCAGGAACAGAATCTCCAAATGTCTGCGTGGTCGGAGATTTTTCCCAGAGTATTTATTCCTGGCGGGGTGCCGATTTTCAAAATCTTTCAAAATTTAAAGAGGGCTTTAAAGATACGCAAACTTTTTCTCTTTCTCAAAATTACCGATCAACCCAAAAAATACTTGACGCCGCATCTTCTGTTATTTCCAAAAATACTTCTCACCCTGTACTTGATCTCTGGACAGAGAATCCCAAAGGAGAAGATGTTGCCTTATATGAATCGCAAAACGAACATGATGAAGGAGAGTTTATAGTAAATAAAATTATTGAAATTAAATCAAAAAACCCCAGCTTTTCTTATTCTGACTTTTCGGTTCTCTACAGAACTAATGCCCAGTCCCGTGCAATTGAAGAAGTATTTTTGCACCGAGGGGTACCTTATATTTTAATCGGCGGGACAAGATTTTATGAAAGACGCGAAATAAAAGATGTTTTGGCATACTTAAGACTTATTGCAAATCCAAAAGATACAGTTTCTTTTAAACGAATTGAGAAGCTGGGCAAAGGAAGATTAAGTAAGTTTATTGAGTTTTCGCAAGATTTTAAAGAGGAAAAGGCTGAAGCAACACCGACTCTTGAAATTCTGGATAAAGTTTTGAGTAAAACAGATTATCTTTCTTTGTATGATGAGAAAGACGAGGAAGACAGAGCAAGACTTGAGAATATAAAAGAACTTAGTTCGGTTGCTATAGAATTTTCGGACATAACACAATTTTTAGAGAATGTGGCCTTGGTTGAACAAGAGTATTTGCCAGATCATCCCAAGAATGGAGAGAAAAAAGATGCGGTAAATTTAATGACGCTCCATGCTGCAAAAGGGCTTGAATTTCCTGTTATATTTATGGTTGGCATGGAAGAAGGTCTTTTTCCTCATTCAAGAAGTCTTATGGATAAAAACGAGCTTGAGGAAGAAAGAAGACTTTGCTATGTTGGTATGACTCGGGCAAAAGAAAGATTATTTTTAACATACTGCCGAAAAAGACTTTTCTTTGGACAACGAACTTCCAATATTGTCTCACGATTCATTCTTGAACTTCCCGAAAGAGTCCTTTCCAAAAATCTTCCGATTTTAGAAAATAATTCTTTAGAATTTACATGAATCCCAGAGATTTTAATAAAAATGCCACCCATCCTCTTCAGTCTTTTGAATGGGGAGAATTCAGAAAAAGGACTGGTGTAAAAGTAATACGCGGAAAAGATTGGCAAATGACAATCCATAAAATCCCCTGTCTTTCCTTTACAATAGGGTACCTTCCCAAAGGAAAATTACCCGATAAAAAACTTATTGAGGAATTTAAAAAAATCGGGAAAGAAAATAACTGTATTTTTATCCAACTCGAACCCAACATTTCAATTGAAAATGGAAAATGGAAAATTGAAAATAAAACTCTCAACTCTCAACTCTCAACTCTCAACTTAGTGCCCGCTGCACATCCTCTATTTACAAAATACACTTTTCAGCTTAATTTGACAAAGAGCGAGGATGAACTTTTGAAAGGTATGCATTCCAAAACAAGATATAACATTAAAGTTGCGCAAAAACACGGAGTAAGAGTTATAGAAGACAATTCGGATAAGGCATTTAAAACTTATTTAAAACTTACAAATGAAACTACCAAAAGACAAAAGTTTTACGCCCACACCGAAAAATATCATAAATTGATGTGGCAAGAATCAGGAATCAAGAATCAGGAATCAAGAATTAAGAATAAAAACCATGATTCAAAATTCCTACTTCATGATTCAAATCGGCTGACGGCGCACTTGCTTCTCGCAAAATATAAAACTGAGGTTCTTGTTGCGTGGATACTGTTCGCATTCAAAGACACCCTTTATTATCCCTATGGTGCATCAAGCATTGAACATCGAGAAACAATGGCATCAAACTTAATGATGTGGAAAACGATAAAATTCGGAAAAAAACTGGGTCTTAAAAAATTCGATATGTGGGGAGCGCTGGGACCAAATCCGAATCCAAAAGACCCATGGTACGGTTTTCACAAATTCAAACAAGGTTATGGTGGAGAACTAGTAGAATTCATCGGAAGCTATGATTTAGTTATCAATCCATTTCTCTATAATCTTTACAAGCTCGCAGATAAAATAAGGTGGACAATATTGAAAATATTTTAAATCCTGTAAAGAAACAGGTTATTTTTGAGATTTGAGATTTGAGATTTGAGATTTAGTTGGTATTTATAACTTACAATTCTTGTTCCTTTTCTGAGTTCTTTTTCGAATTTTGGTAATAAAAGATCTAATGTTTTTGGAACAAGATAGACCACAACAACCGTTGCTTCTGATAAATTCTCATCAAAAAAATTTTTCCGTTTTATCATGACTTTGGGAGACAAATTATTGAGAATAATCCTAATTTTTGAAATAAAATAACGAGTCGGCTCAATCTCTATTCCCATGCCCTTCACGTCAAACTCTTTTGCTGCTGTTATAAGAAAAGTTCCATCTCCTGATCCAAGATCATAAACTATGTCTTTTTTTGATATGCCGGCAAGTTTACAAATTGCCCGAGCAGTTTTTCTGTTTGTTCTCCACCACGGCGCCCATGGACTATTCGGCGGCCAAACCCACGACAATACGACAAACAGGATAATTACGACTAAAATAATTACTAGGTTAAAAAGAATAAAATTCATACCTAAATTTGAAATTTTAAATTTAAAATTTTCATTGAAAATTGAAAAATAAAAATTAAAAATTGGCAATGACTTTTCCAATTATATCCTTTTTTTCGATCCATCCAAACCTTCTGCTGTCTATACTTTCTTTTTTATTGTCTCCTGTCAAAAAATATTTATCTCCTTTTATTTTTTCGATACGTTTTACATAATGTTTGTCATTAACTTCAAAAACAACCACATCTCCAATTTTTATTTTTCCAAATCTGGAAATTAGGACTGTATCTCCAGGTTTGAGAAACGGACTCATGCTGTTTTCTTCTATGCGAAATTTCTGGAGTGGAAAAAAATTGAAGATATTAAAACTCACTATTTTGAAGCCTTAGCCGCGTCTGACGCTGCTTTTTTAAACATTTCTGCTATTTCATCGACTGCTTTAACCAATTCTTGCGCTGCCTCAAGACTTACTTCCTGTTTATTTTTAGAACAAAGTTTTGCTGCTTTCCAAAATGTTTCATGAAGATTTGGAAATAACGAAATATGTTCAGTTTTGAAATAATCAGTCCAAAGTATAAGAAGTTCTTCTTTGCATTTTCTTGTGTGTTCTTCTTTTGTTAATACCATTCTGACGAATGCATTTCTATCTTGGACTGTTGGGTTATCTTTTAGTAGATCATTTTGAATTTTCTCAACCATCTTAAAAACTGTAGCAGCGGCAATTTGTGCAGGTTTTGGATCATAAATTCCGCATGGTACATCGCAATGCGCAAATACTCTCTGACTCGGCAGTAATTTTGAAATAAATAATATAATTCTTTTCATAATTTGTTTAGGACGGAGTTTGCTACTGAAAGGGCTATTCCGAAAAGAAGAGCCCACCAGAACCCATCAACTCTAAATCCGGGGACAATTTTTGCCGCAAGAAGAATCAAGAGTGTATTAATTATAAGAGTAAATAACCCCAAAGTCAGAAAATTAATTGGAAGTGTAAGAATAATAAGTATAGGTTTGAGAATCGCGTTTATAATACCCAAAACAAGCGCTGTTACAAGAGCAGTCATAAAGCTTGCCACATGAACTCCCGGTAAGATATATGCTGCACTTATTATAACCAAGGCGCTAACTAACCAATTTAGCAAAATACTCATAAATTTCTGTTAAGATTTTTTACTTGCGCACAAAATCCAACACCACAGCTATTACCATTAAAACAAGCCCAAGCCAAGCCACGTTAAGAGATGGGATAAGCGCAACAAGAACTATTCCAAGTCCCAGTCCAAATAAACTGTGCATTAAAACATGGGGCTTAAAGCACTCTTTCGTTTTCGCATTCATTTAATAATCACCTCCTCTCTTATCCTACTCTATCTTAGACATATCTTTTAAAAATAATCAAGGAGGAGAAAAATTATTATGCAAAGCTATCCCACCTTAGAGGTGAGATGACCTTAGATTTGACTTGGTATCAAAATTAGTATTAAAGTAAAAGTAGAATGGGTTTAAAGGAGGTGATCTTACGTACAAAAAAATGTCCGACTATTTCCAAAAACACGTAGGATATAATTCAATAGTTCATGTAATTGGTGGCATAGGTATAGGAATTTTAATTACTTCACCAATTATAAACCCTCATCCGGTTCGCTGGGGACTTGCTCTTTTGGGGTTAAGTCTCTTGGGACACTTGTACGCTTTAATTTCCAAAAAATAATCAATTCCTTCTTTCATTGATGTTGATTATATCAGAAAATATCTTAAATTTGCTTTGGAGATTTTTCTTTAGTGGTAAAATAAGTTTATCATGACAGGGAAGAAAGAATACTGGTCAGATGAGGTTACAAAGACTAGTATTGCACTTGATCTGGAAAAAGGAGTATTTACCTGGGATGATCCCAAAAGGATAGCCGAAAGTCTTAAACGCTCAGCAGACGAAAGCACAAGACGGAAAACTACTCCATTTCAATCTGCAATGAGCATGCTTAATTTTTATATCAACAGGACTGGAAAAAACTTAAAGCCCGAAAGAAAGAAGATGCTTGAGAAAACAAAAATCGAGCTTAGGAAATTGTATAATAGATAAGACAAGTAGAGCATAGGGAATATGCTTTTTATATGGAATCTTTTGTAGTATTCTCTTTGATTCGAATCGGTGCTGCATTATTGATTTTTAAGTGGCCTCTTTTGGGTATCTTGTTATCCGCGCTTTTGGATGGATATGATTGGGATTTTCTGCATACCTCAAAAAGCTTCAGTTACGACGTTTACCAGGTGTGGGACAAGGCAATGGATATAACGTATTTGACCGTAGCAATAATAACAGTCAGAGGCTGGAAAGACAAAACAGCAAAAAAGATTGCGGTATTTTTTTACGCTTTCAGAACAAGCGGTGTGCTTCTCTATTTTCTTTTTCATATAAAACCTCTTTTATTTTTCTTTCCTAATGTTTTCGAAAATTTTTTTATCTGGTATCTAATCTTTACACATGTAAGCAGCAGACATATTATTTCAAAATCAAGAGCTATTTGGGGAATTGTTATTGCGTGTATTTCCATCCCGAAAATAATTCATGAATACGTAATGCATATCAAAAATGTACAGTTATGGCATATCGTAGACTTTAATTTTATTGATAAAACAAACGAAACGCTCAGACAATATATGAATTGGATTGGATGGGGAAGTATTCTTTACATTATTCCATTTCTCATTGCATTCCTGACTGTTACAAAAATTTCGGTTCCTGCAGTAAAAACGGGCAAGTGATGTATAATTACAGGAATGGATAATCCACCGGAAAAAAATCTTCAAACGGCAACTCTTGTAGGTGCAACCAAACAGTAAGAAAGCTAAATTAAAAATTTTCTATACTTCTTTATGAAATTTGGGAATTGAGAATGAAGTGGGTTAGGTAAATTATTTAGAGAAAACCATCCGATTTCCTCATGTGCTTTTGGCTCCCCGTTTCTAACCTTATTTTCATCTACAAAAACTTTAAAATCTAAAGCAATCCAATGGGTTTTATTTCCTTTTTCGTCTGTTCTGTGAACATCTCTAAATCCTAAAAATTCCGATTCAATTATATTCGTGCAGTATTCTTCTTTTACTTCTCTTTTTAATGCACCATCGATGGATTCCCCAAATTTCATACCTCCTCCTCCCGGATCCCATTTGCCATGCTCATCGCGAGTTTTTTTGGATCTTTTACTCATTATAAATTTCCCTTTGCCATTATGACAAAAGAAAACAACACCAATCCCAATATGGTCTACTCCTTTTCTCATGAAAGAATTATAACAGAAGTTTTTATTTTGATCCGAAAATGAAGGAGGCAAAGTATGATCCTGCCTGTCCTCCGCATCCATACTGCCATTTGGAATCAAGCATATTTGCCAAATGCCCCGGTGATTTTGCCCACCCGTTTTCAACAATTTCTGTTGCTGTTTCGCTGTAGGTCGCCCAGTGCAAATTTTCTCCCATAGATTTAAATTCTGCTTGTCCCCTAAAGTATTTATCAAGTCCCGCATGGTTATCAAGTTGTCCTAATGCTGCATTCTCATTAATTCTATTTTGCGCTATAGAACACAAGGTGTTGTCTGATAAAAGCGCGCCTAATCCGTTTTTACTTCTAAAAGCGTTAACTGCACTTGATAAATCTTGATTATTTGAAGGCTGAGCAGCTTGAGTTTGAAAAGGGGTGGGAAGAGGAATCTTAGTCGGCGTTTGAGTTGGACGTGTAGTTGAAACAACAGTGGGAGTTGGTATATTCAATGCTGTACTTGCCCGAGTTCCTTGCGCAATTTCTTTATTTATCTTAATAACACTAAAAGTATTCTTTGAAAAACTGGCAATCAACAAAAGAAAAGGAAGTACAACTAAAATTAAAGAGCTGGGCTTTATCTTTAATGTATTTTTATTAAATTTGTTTATTAGATGACCCAAGGTTAGTTTACTCAATTTCTGGTATTACTAACTTTTTGATATTTGTCCAATTATTTTACTTTTTTACAAGCCTAAAGACCGATAAATATCTATTTTAGAATCAACGCTTATATTGCACACCCTTTATGATTTAATATCCTAAAATATACTTCCTATTGTTTCGAATATTATCGTCCGGTTTAGTTTTAAAATGAGAATTAACATATTTGCCCGTCTTTTTCCTTACATAACCTTTTTGAAGATAAATCATGCCACCGTTTTTATACTTTCTTTTTAAGGTGGGCTTCTTGGGCAGAATCTTTGAGGTAGACTTGCCTGCCATAAGCTCATTATATAATAACTTATATATTTATTGTAAATGAATTTTCGATTAAACCATTCCAAGCTCGGACAGCCTATTGTATTTTGCTATTCTTTCCCCACGATCCATTCCGCCGAATTTAACAAAATCAGCTTCTATCTTTATTGCAAAATCAACAATCCAATTGTCTATAGTTTCTTCTCCCCTATGAGAAACTACGATTTTTATATTCCCCTTTTTAGCAATTTCTGCAGCTTTAATGGTCCCAGAAATTGTACCGTTTTGGTTGGGTTTTATAACAACAGCGTTAATTGCCCTAAGACTAACTGCTTTATTAATTCTTTCGGTGTTGGTAGCCGTAAGATCATCTCCAACTATCATAACTCTTTTACCGAATCTCGTACAAAATTTTACCCAAAGATCCCATTCTTCGTCCGAAAAAGGATCTTCCAAAGACGCAATTTTGTATTTCGAAAGAATAAGATCATAATCTGGTATAGTTCCTTTTTTAAAACTTGCTGCCGCATCAAGAGCTATTTGTCTATTTGGAAAAATTTTTTCTATTGTCTTAAGTGCCTGAATATCGTTAAAGCTAAGAGGCGAAAATCCACCCTCTGCTCCAACAGTACTCTCGAGCCCTTTTTTTTCCAAAAAATTTCTCAATCTTCTAAAATCTTCTATGGCATCTTTTAAAGATTCCTCTATAATCATAAACTCCTGCATGGAAATATTTGGATTTCCATGTTTTCCTCCTTCAAAAAGAAGAAGCATGAGCTTTGGAAACTTAAGTTTTTGCTTATAATTGATTCTTGATATTGCTTTCCAAAAAGATGCCGATATTGCCAGGGAGGCATTTGCACCCAGAGATAAATCCTCAAGCTGGGCATCTAATGTTTCTTGTGTCCAATTGTGATTAATAATCAGGTGTTTGATTTTCTGAATTTGATATATTCCCTCATCTGCCGAAACCTTACGTGCCTCATATTTTCCTGCAGAAATGCCAGTCGGAATTGAAACATCTGCCGTTTCTCTATTTTCAAGTTTTATAACAACTTTTACGGTTTCGCTGCCTAATGAAGCTAAAGCCTTGTCTGGTTCCAGATCTTTAATTTTCACTCTGCTATATTAATAGGTTTATTTTTTATAAATGATTTTATATTTTTAATTGTTGTATTTAAAATTCTTTCCATAGCCTCCTTTGAATTAAAGGCATTATGGGGGGTAACAATTACTTTTGGATGTCTGATTAGTATGTGGTCGTATAGTAAGGTTTTTAAATTAATATTCTGTTGGGAAGCTTTAGTTAAAATTGATACCTCTTCATGCAGTTCATCTTCTTCTTCCAATACATCAAGTCCTACGCCCTCAAGAATCCCCTGATCAAGTCCAAGAAGTATTGCTTCTGTTTCTATTAATCCGCCACGGGCAGTATTTATAAGATAAGAGCTCCTCTTAAATTTTAAAATATTATCTTTGTTTATAAT
>Ga0155905_124_pt1 | contig 107001 bp, 113 predicted proteins | sample RifCSPlowO2_01_FD_107559 | JGI IMG/M metagenome (GOLD analysis project Ga0155905, IMG submission 107559) | Candidatus Levybacteria bacterium RIFCSPLOWO2_01_FULL_38_21 | reverse complement strand
GCTCGTGCCGTGAGGTGTTCCCTTAAGTGGGGAAACGAGCGCAACCCCCGCCCAATGTTAAATATTCATTGGGGACGGTCCCGCCTTTTGCGGGAAGGAAGGAGGGGAAGACGTCAAGTCAGCACGGCCCTTATGCCCTGGGCTACACACACACTACAATGGCGAAAAACAATGGGTTGCAAGCCGGTAACGGCAAGCTAATCCCTTAAATTTCGTCTCAGTTCAGATTGGGGGCTGAAACCCGCCCTCATGAAGTCGGAATTGGTAGTAATCGCGGATCAGCAAGCCGCGGTGAATACGTTCTCGGGTCTTGTACACACAATAAATGCGCGCTAAGCAGCTTACTAGGCAAAGTGGTTTAAATCCACTTTCATAGCTAAAAAATTTTGGCAGGGACAATACTGGTGACAGATGTCCTGGAGGGCCTGAAGCAAATGACAGCCTAATAAAAAATAGACGTTCGACCTTAATCAGGTGTGTCTAAGGGAAGAACATATAAAAAGTCTAATTAGGATGCCAGGAATTGTTTGGTAAGTGACCTTAGGAGATCTCTTCTTGACAATTGGGTAATTGTTTATCTATTCTCAAGGTAGATGAACTTGAAGAAGAGAAGTCAGCAGATCCATAGTACCCCGCTTAGCGGGGGAAGGGAAAAACCTAATCGTTTATCTGATGATTATATCGTAGGATTAACTGATGGAGAAGGGTGTTTTTATGTAGCGACTAGAGTTCCAAACAGAACTCATAAATCTCGAGTAGAAATGCACTTTTTCATAAAACTTCGGGAAGACGAACTTCCATTACTCAAGAAAGTTCAGAAGTTTTTTGATTGCGGTGGAGTATATTATCAAAAGGAATATCGTGCAAATCAAAAAAATTGTTACAGATTTGGCGTAACTGCTCAAAAAGATTTACATGAAAAAATAATACCTTTTTTTGATAAGAACCAGCTTCATAGCAAAAAGCTTAAAAATTATTTACTCTTTCGGCGAATCGCTTTAATGGTAAAGAATGGAGAACATAAAAGTAATGAAGGATATAAGAAGATTCGACAGTTAAAATCACAGATGAACAGGGGCTCGCTAGATGCGGGAAAACCGCTTGTCTAGTGGGAACTCGAAACAACCCAAGTTATCGAAATCCGCCCGTCAAGGCAGCAAAGTCGGTGGTAGACGAACCCCTCACCTTTGTTTAGAAAGACATTTGAATTTACCGAAGGGAAAGCCTGGCAAGGAGCCTTCGGCTCTCTACGATGGGAGTTTCAAAGCTTATCGTTGACAAAGGTGAGGGGGAGTCTAAAATCGGCGATGAGGCTTAAGTCGTAACAAGGTATCCCTAGCCGAAGCTGGGGATGGATCACCTCCTTTCTAAATTCAAAACTTCAGATTTATGAGGGAATAGAGTTTAGATTGAGAGAAGACACCTAACTAACAATTAACCAGTAACAATTTACAGTTAACTTTTGTTAATTGTTAAAAGTGAAATGTTAATAGTTGGAACAAAGTGTAATGGCCACAAGCGAATTCCGCTCAAAAGCGGGAGTGAATAGCGCTTGGTTAGCCCGTTAATACTTAGGGCGAGACGAATTCTATTCAATAGTTTTCCTACCACTTCTTGGTCGTTAAGATTAAAATCCCTCACCAAATTGGTGAGGGATTTTTTGTTGGCAAGAATCAAAGCTTTTTGGTATACTTGGTTCTATATTGGCGGAACGTAATTCGCTGTTGGCGAAAACGTTCCAGCCACGTAAATTTGCAAAGCAAATTGTAACGTGGCGCGGTGGTGAAGTAGCTAACACAGCTGTCTGCAGAACAGCCATTCAGGGGTGCAAGTCCCCTTCGCGCCTCTAATAGAATTTAGAATTCAAAGCTTAGAATTAAAAATTATGAAAGAGGGACAGCCAAGTTTTACTGAAAAACTCAAAAATATAGCTATTTTTGGCGGAATAATTGCTGGGATCATAGGTCTTATTAAGATTTTTGCAAAATAAAATGGATAAAGAGAGAGACAATTCGGAAGAAAAAGGAGAAGGCGGATTTTCCGAAAAAGAATTGGATTTGGATATTGAAATAAGGGCAGGAGAGTGGCAGAATCTTAAAAAAATTAAAACTTATCAAAAAAGATCAAGGCAGGGGAAAATAATCGCAACTTATCAGGCAGTTTCTAATAGGCTCAATCAATTGATTGTACTATATTATAAATTTGTAAGCGGTAATCCTAAGGAAGCTAAGAAAATGCTTGATGAGCTTCGGAAGCTACGTCTCATTCAGGAAATTTTGATGAACTGCTTGGTTTGGGAGCCAAAAGAACAGCTTGGGAACGAAAGAATTCCAAAAGAGGTTTGGGATTTGATAAAGTAGAGGACCTCGGCTCGGGCACGAAAATTTTCTTGCACACGCAGTTCGCTTGTCGTGCTAAGAAAATTTTGTACCCTCGCCTTTTAAATTGATCCTAATTGTAATATAATGGTTTGAAATGGGTCGGTAGTTCACCGGCTAGAACGGTCGCCTGAGGCGACAGCTAGATGGTTCAAAATGTGGTACGTTTATGTTTTGAAAAGCTTGAAGAACGGTAGGCATTATACCGGTTCGACAAATAATCTAAACAGGAGAATTGCTGAACATAATAACGGTCAAACTAAATATACGAGCCAGGCTGGACCGTTTGAGTTAATTTATAAGGAGACATATAATACAAAATTAGGGGCAAGTCGTAGGGAAAGATTTTTGAAAAGCGGAAAAGGAAGAGAGCTTTTAAAGCAAATTTTGGGCACGTAGTTCATTGGTAGAACGCTTCTCTGATAAAGAAGAGGTGGATAGTTCGATTCTATCCGTGCCCACTGTTTCAATGGGCAGAACGGTCGCCTGAGGCGACAGGTAGATGGTTCGATTCCATCCCGACCCACCAACTTTTTGTTATAGTATCACAATTATGTCCTCATCAAGCGATACATTTTTTACAAGCGTTGGGTGTATAGATGGCCGGGTTCAAAAACCCATTGCTGATTTCGGCTGGAAAAAATTCGGCGCGAAATACCCGGACACAATTACAGAAGCAGGACTTGTTGGGCTTTTCTCAAAAGATCACCCAGACAAGTACTTGATTGATTCCCTTGCGAATAAAATAAAAATTTCTTTGGAAAAACATAAATCAAAAAATATAGTTGTTTCAGGACATGAAGATTGCGCAGGGAATCCGGTTTCAGAAGAAATACACAAGAAGGACATAAGAAAAACTTCAGATCTTATGTCATTAATATTTCCAAAAGTTTCAGTTTTCCCTGTTTATATAAAAAAAATAAACGGAGAATGGATAGTAGAAGAATTATAATCTGCGTTTGTGATTTGATGTATTGATACATCACAACAGATATCCGGTACATTAAAGTAAAATATGAAAGTTACGGGGATTAAGACTCATAAAATTACCCAAAAAGATAAGGACATCTTCAGGATTTTAGATCGCTATGTGAAAAAGCTTTCTGAGAAATCAGTTGTTGCGATTGCATCAAAAATTGTTGCCATAACAGAGGGACGAATTATCAAAATAGGAACAATTGATAAGGACGAGTTGATAAAAAGAGAATCGCAATATTATCTTCCAAGATCGCAAAATCCGTACAACGTAAGTCTTACCATAACAGGGGGAGCGCTTGTTGCAAGTGCAGGGATTGATGAATCAAACGGTAATGGTTATTATATTCTTTGGCCAAAAAATCCGCAAAAATCTGCAAATCGGATTAGAAAATGGCTCAAATCAAGATTCAACCTTGAAAATGTGGGAGTGATTATAACCGACAGCAGGACTACACCTTTAAGATGGGGAGTAACAGGATTTTCAGTCGCCTACAGCGGGTTTGAGCCGCTTAAAAATTATATTGGGACGAAGGATATTTTTGGAAGAAAACTTGAGTTTACAAAGTTAAGTGTTGTAGACAATTTGGCAGCGGCGGCAGTAATGGTTATGGGAGAGGGGAACGAGCAGACTCCGATTGTAGTAATAGAAAGAATACCCGGTATTGTTTTTCAAAAAAAAAGCCCAACAAAAAAAGATTTGGGAAAAATTAAAATTATACTTAAGGAAGATCTATACGCCCCTTTTCTTAAAAACGCGCGCTTTAAAAAAGGCGGTTACTGAGCGGATGGAGTGCCGGTATTTAACCGAGATGGCGATTCCTGAATTGGGAATGTAGCGCCGACTGCGGTTTTAAGAACCGATTTATCTGTGCCCTGAGCTGTTACCAAAGTTTTTGGCAGGAAATTTATACTCGCAATTTCTCCAGCCTTTCCTTTTTCCTGAAAAGTTATTACAGCTACGGTTCCTCCTCCCGTCACTCCCTTTTGACCAAGTCCTCCTGCAAGAGCATAAGAAATAGTCCCTTTTTGATTATCTACTTTTTTAAGCAACTCCACCGAATTTTGGAACAGAGAACCTGGTTTTATATCGACATTATAAAGACGAGCTACGTCAAAAGCTAACTCAAGTTGAACGGCATTTACTTTATTGTCTCCGGTTATTATTGTTACGTCTGCTGAGTAAAGAGGAACTGCTGAGGAGGTAGAATTCACCAAAGCAGGATTGTTACTTATCCTAAGCGTGGTTTGCGCATAAGAAATGCTGGGAGTTGGCCGTTGTTTTACCGGGACTGGAGCCTGCTTTGGCGTTAATGCAATTGCCAAAAGAATCGCAGTTATTCCTATAAGTATTATTATTAATATAATAGTTCGTCTGGACATAAGATAAGAATACTACAAATACTACAAATATTCCAATATTGGTTTATTGGTAGTATTGGTAGTATTCATTTTAGTCTCCGTTTTGGACAGAGAGTTCTCTTAGGAACAAGTTGTAATCAAATTGATTAATTGCTCCGTTATCATCAAGGTCAGAAAGCGTAGCGTATTGGCTGTTACTATTGCAGGTTGCATGATTATCGGTTGAGAAGATGGAGCAGCTTATGAGAATGTTGTAATCGAGGATATTTATTGCATTATCCCCATTTATATCTCCGGTAACAAGATTAATCTGTGGTATAGTATTGACTTGCCCCAATACTACATTTTGAATTCCTGGAGTTCGCCTTCTAAGATACCCGTCTGATTTCACTTTTACAATGAAACTTCCACTTTGTATATCTGTGTTTGTACCTAGGCTTACATTGCCGATAAATATTCCTTGAGTGGAATTATAAGCAACAGTTCCGCTTGTTGATGCAACTAGATTGTTTGTCGCATTATAAATTTGTACCACAGCGTTTCTTGTTGTTCGTGTGGGATTCTTGTTTGAGCCGCTGCTATCATTTGGAGTGGCATTATCTCCTACACTTCCTATTCCGTCAAGGCCTATAGATAGGGCAAATTGAGTTCCTCCGCCTGGGGTTGGGGTTACAACTCCAGTTGGAGTTGGGGTCTGATTAGGAGGCACGGTTGGAGTAGGTGTACGAGTTGGGGTGGGTGTTCTGGTTGGGGCTCGAGTTGGGGTTGGAGTTGGTGCGCGCTGTATACCAAAACCAACGTAGGCATCTAGCGGTACTGTCCTTGAGGTAGGATTGGGAGTAGTCGCCCTGTATCCGGCAGGAGTGGGGACAGTTATTGTATAAGTTCCAGCGGGTACTTTAAAAGCATAACTTCCATTAGGCATAGAACGTGTAATATTTAACCCTCCACCTGTTAGAGTTGCTGTTGCGTTAAGATAATAAGGGTCGGTGGATCCATCTTTTATCCCATCTCCATCTTTATCCACAAAAACATAGACACTGACGGTATAATTTATGGCTGAAGCCCCGACAGTATAGTTTACACTGGCTGTATTATTTCCCTCATTACTTTCTGAGATTATACAGCTGTCATCAACGAAAACCCAGGCGGTTTTTGATCCATTAGTTGAGGGCGCAAAAAAAGGCATATCTAATGTCTGAGTTGCGCCTGCTGCCAGCGAATTATAAGTTGATTTCCTCTGGTTATAAGTTTTATCATTACAGGGTGGAGCAGAACCTCGATCCGCCCACAAAGCAGTGGCAAACAGGGAGTTTACAGCGACAGATCCTTGGTTCTTGATAACAACAGTGGTAGTGACTGTTTGACCAGGAGTAGGATTATAGGTAGAAAGAGTAAGACTTTGAATAATTAGATCAGGTGCTCCTTGTGTTGAGGTAGCAGCGGTGGTAACAGAGACTACATTGGAAAGTATTGCACCTGTGAGACCGTTGAAAATTGCCGCTTTATAGGTACTGGAAGGTTGGCCATAGGTAAATGTTATGAATGACAAACCTCCTATTTCGCCAACTCTGTAATCAAACTTATTCCACTCTGGATTATAGTTTTTACGGACAAGTAGAATATGATATTGCCCTCCAGGACTGCTGGGGGGCTGCCAAGCATAAAGAATCTTGTGCTGTTTGTCATTTCCCGAAAGATCTCCCTGCCCTCCAGAAAGAGAATAGGTTGAGGTAGCGGCTCGTTGTCTTATTTCTGTTGAGCGCTGGACTGCAATTATTGTTGCTCCGATCCCTATTACTAAAACTAAAATAGCAAGACCGGCAACAGTTTTTTTGGTGAAAAAGGAGAAAAACTTATCGAAGAATTTCGGTAAGAAATTATTGCTTCTCGCATAGGAAACAGGTTCTGAGGCAGGCTTGGCGGGTGAATTCTCTTTTGTGTCCTTATCCATAAGAAACCCTATATCTTTAAAGGTACGCAAAACTGCGCTCTTTGTCAATACCTGATCTTGGGTTCTCTAAAATTGTTGTTACATATCCAATAGAATTATGAATATGTACTAAAATCGGAGAGCTTTTTTACTTAGTTCGGGGACACATATCTGAAGTTTCCGCAATCAAGCATCTTGGAGTTGCATCCAAACAGGCTGGCCTCGGACGGCAGGTAGGCGTCGGGCGTGGACACATGTCAGCTGTTTCTGCAATAAGACACTTTGGTGTTGCGTCCAGACATGGGGGTCTAGGCCGACAGGTGGGAGTTACTTGCCAATTGCCGCAGACGGGGAAAGTTTTTTCAAAACGACCGGTAGTATATCTGAGTATCTTCAGCGCATCAACTGAATCAACATCTGACTTTCCCGAAAGAACATTTGGCGTTCCATTTACATCTGCTGCTTCTATTTGCAAGGGAGTAAGTTTATAAGAATTTACAACGAATTTCAAAACAAGCTCAGCATCCCTAGCGGTGACAGATCCATCCAGATCTACATCTCCATAGCCAAAGAGTCGTCTCCATTGAGTATTTAAATTTTGATTATTGGTAGAGGATCTGATTTTGTCAATAATTATTTGCGGTATATAGCAGGGGGGAGGACGAGATCCCGGAGCAGGAGTTGCAATTATTCCGGCGGCACGCTGGCGGGTTTCCTGTTGCTGTTGGGAAATTATAACGGTCAGGGGGATTGCGGCGACGATTAAAAATAGTATAAAGAGACCTAATGTTCTTGATCGATTTGTTTTTGCTTGTTTTGCCATTTTTAGATAAGTTCTATAAACACAGTAGGGTATTTTTATTAACTTGTCAAGCGGTATCAAATTTACTACTTTTAAATTCTTAGTTTTGGTGTTAAACTTTTGCTATGGTTTTGTCGGATAGAGATCTTAAAAAAGCTATTAAAACAAAAAAAATAGTGATAAAACCTCTTCCTGATTTTTCCAAACAGCTGGGAACTTGTTCTATTGATCTTCGGTTGGGAAATGTTTTTCGCGTTTTTGAACATAGCAAATATCCGTATATCGATCCTTCCAAAAAAAATTTCTCAAGTGAAATAACCAAAAAAGTGGTTGTTAGAAACGGCGAGGGATTTGTTATGCAGCCCGGGGATTTTGCTTTGGCAGTGACGCTTGAGAGAGTTAAAATTCCGAATAATATGATGGGAAGGCTTGAGGGTAGGTCCTCCTTGGGTAGGCTTGGGATAGTTGTACATTCAACAGCGTCAATTTTTGATGCGGGGTGGGACGGGAAGTGTGTTTTGGAGCTTGGCAATTTGGGACGAATGGCAGTAAAGCTTACCCCCGGCATGAGAATTTGCGCAATGAGTTTTGAGCAGTTGTCAAGCGAGGCAGAAACTCCATATTCGCAAAAGAAAACCGCAAAATACAGGACGCAAAGAGAGCCGGATGAGAGCAAAATTCACGAAGAAAAATGAAGCATCATGTTTCTTTTGATATCGAGCTTAGAAAAAATCCATATAAAGGGGTTTATGTTGCTTTTGAAGGAATAGATGGGGTTGGTAAAACAACTCAAGCTTCTATTTTAAAAAAATACTTCGAAGATAAAAAAAAGAAGGTAGTTTATACAAAAGAACCTACAAACATCCCTCCAATAGGGACTCTAATTCACGATTTTATACAAGAAAAGATAGATCTGCCACCGGTCTCTGTTCAATACCTTTTTGCTGCAGACCGAGCGATTCATATGAAAACTGTTGTTGAGCCACCACTTCAAAAAGGTAGAATCGTAATTTCGGATAGATGTTTTTGGTCGTCAGTTGCATATGGGATTTCAGACAAAAAAGAAGACCTGCATAAATTAAAAAATGAAGAAATTCTTCTAGTTTCGGAAAGCATTATTTCTATGTACCACCAGTTTATAGTTCCGGATGTAACTTTTTATATTAATGTCTCAGAGACTACTGCAATATCAAGACTTTCTAAAATGAGAAAGAAACAGGAATATTACGAAACAGCGGAAAAACTTAAAAATATAAAAGCAGGATATGACTGGATCGCAAAGAAATTTTCTAAAGAAATAACTGCGATAGATGGAGAAAGGTCGCAGGAGAAAGTAACAGCCGATATTATCGGTAAATTCGAAACACTAAATCCGAAATCCTAAATAATATCAAAATCACAATTTATAAATACAAAACTGTTTCGAATTTGCTATCTTGAAAATTGGAATTTATTTAGGATTTAGATATTAGAATTTAGCATTTATGGTACTTGGGCCGAGAAAATTATTGCAATTAGTAAAGACGAAAAAACTCGTCGAGGGTTTATCCAAAAGAGAGCTTGAGAATCCTGAAGGTGCCGGATTTGATTTGAGACTTGGAGAAGTCTATAAAATTTCGGGCGATGCTTTCCTTGGAGAAACCCACCGTAAAACCGCAGATATCAAGCTTGTTGAAAAATATGTAGAGGGAGAGAACAGGAGTATTTTAATCAAGCCTGGGGATTTTTATCTTGTCACGACAATAGAAAGCGTGAATACGCCGTTTGATATCACAATTAATTTTAAGCCAAGGACAACGACTTTTCGATCGGGTCTTTTCCTAAGGACGGGAAATGTCGCACCCGGATATAAAGGAAAATTAACGTTCGGGCTTAAAAATGAAGGGCCTATTCCGGTTGCAATTGAGATGGGAGCACGGTTTGTTCACGCCCAATTTGAGCAGGTTTTGGGTGGAGGAAGTTTATATCGTGGTCAGTGGCAGGGAGGACGCGTTAGCGTGCTAAAAAGAGAGAAACAAGTATGAAAAAAAATCTTCATCCGGAATATCAATATCTAGATTTACTTACAGATGTCATGGAAAATGGGTTTGAGAAGCATGAGTTTAATTCCGGAATAACGTTTAGGAGTGTTTTTGGAAGGCAAATTCGCTTTGATTTATCAACCGGTTTTCCTCTTTTGACTACGAAAAAAGTTTTTCTTAGGGGAATTTTGCATGAGTTGATCTGGTTTTTAAGAGGCGATTCAAATATAAAATATCTAGTTGATAACGATGTTCATATTTGGGATGAATGGGGATACAAGGGCTACAAAGTAGCCCAAAACTCAAAACTCAAAACTCAAAACTCAAAAATATTGACGCAGGAAGAGTATGTTGTAAAAATAAAAAGCTCATCATCCGATCATCCGTTTGTTAAAAAATATGGAGAATTGGGGCCTGTTTATGGAGTCCAGTGGAGAAGATGGCCGGCATCAGATGGGCGGAAAATCGATCAGGTAAAATGGGCGATTCAAAAGATAAAAAAAACACCGGAGAGGCGGCATATTGTAATTTCTGCCTGGAATCCGGAGTTTGTATATGAAATGGCAAAGCCGGGACAATCGGTTGCTCTTCCGCCCTGCCATACGCTTTTCCAGTTTAATGTAATAAATGGCCGGCTTTCCTGCCAGCTATATCAAAGAAGCGCTGATCTTTTTTTGGGCGTTCCGTTTAATATAGCAAGCTATGCGCTTTTTACGATGATTTTTGCCCATCTGACGGGTTATCCTCCCGGGGATTTCGTTCACACCTTTGGAGATGCGCATATCTACAGCAATCATTTTGATCAGGTCAAAGAGCAAATTAAAAGAAAACCACGGCCGTTTCCCAAAATGAAAATCAATCCAAAATTAAAAGACATAGACGATATAAAATTTGAAGATTTCACTTTGGAAGGATATGATTCCCACCCTCCAATCAAAGGAGAAGTCACAGTTGTCGGAGGCTTCTGAAATTTTGCGATTTAGTTCGAATACTCCTTGTATTTTTTAGAACTATTATCGTTTGTTTTGTTGTGATACTATAATGATGTATTGATACATGGAAACAAAATTGATAGGCTATAAGTTATTGGTATAATTATTTTATGTCAAAACCAAGGGAGGAAATTCAAAATGAAGATTATTTTAGAGAGATTCATTTTCTCTATGAGATTATAAATTCTTTAAAAGATACGGAGGAAATTAAAAAATTTTTAAAAGATATCCTGACAAAATCTGAGCTTCGAATGCTAAAAAGAAGATGGCACATAGCAAGCCTTTTGATAAAAGGTCTGGACTTAAGAACTGTTGCATTGAAAGCAAAAACAAGTACTCAAACCGTTTCGAGGATGAAAAGAATAATTGAAGAGGGAGAGGGCGGAATTATTCTAGCTTTAGAAAGAATAGAAAAACAAATGGATAGAGAAAAGAAAGACTTTCTAAAAAAGGGACCGTACGGTGGTTCAAAATTCGTAAAAAGATGGTTTAGCTAACTCATATTGATGTATTGATACATCACTACAATCCAACGGTTAATATTTTTAATAAATGATAGAAATAATCCCGACTGTCGCTGTTTTAATTATTAAAGACGATGAGGTTCTTTTAGTAAAACACACCGAGAAAGCAGGGTATCTGACAGGAATATACGGACTTCCGGGAGGAAGACGCTGTTAGGGTTGCTCAAAGATCTCTTGCTAAATAGCCAAAATCAAGCTCTCTGAGTTTCTCTGATTGTAAGAGAGTAGGATTTTCTCTAATTGGTCTTTTAATCCATGCAATTCTTGCATGCTCAGGATGTTGCATTGCATCCTCGAGTGTCTGCAATCGTACTCCTCCTGTGTGTCTTGCATTATGAACTATGTGTATTTTTTTGCTATCGTCAATCCATATCATTGCGACGTGAATTCCTCTAAAACCATTTTTATTTATTGGGCTAAGACCTATTATATCTCCAGTTTGAGCTTGTGATATGTCTTCAACGAGACTAGTATAATTAGTATCTTCGTATAGATCAGAAGATCTAAGTCGGGGGAGTTCAAAACCCCTTGCAGAAACGATTGAATGAACTAAAAGTTCGCAATTGGTGCCTGCCTCTGGATTTATGAAAACCCTCTCAACGTCAGTCGTGTCAGGGTTTCGATCTATTCTATATGGGATAGAAATTTCTGTTTTGTTTATGAATGCTTGCCACCTCGCAATTGGTATAATATACTTGTTTTGAGAAAAAAATGCAATGAGCAAACCAAGAATTAGTTTAATCGTAGCAATAGACAGCAGAGGCGGAATCGGTAAAGATAATACAATTCCATGGCATATTTCTGAGGATCTTAAGAGATTTAAAAAACTTACGACCGGACACCCTGTTATAATGGGGAGAAAAACTTTTGAATCAATTCTGGAGTATATTGGAAAGCCACTTCCGAACAGAGTAAATATAGTTGTGACACAAAATCCAGATTTTAAAAAAGAGGGAATAGTAATTTCGAATTCGTTGGAAGATGCTATTAATAAAGCAAAAAAGTCTGAAAATCGCGAGATTTTTATAATTGGGGGAGCACATGTTTTTCGCGAAGTACTGGAAAAAGGTATTGTAAATAGAATATACTTAACAAAAGTTGAGGGGGACTTTAGTTGCGATACATTTTTCCCGGATTATTCGCAGTTTAAAAAAGTAGTAAGCGAAGAAACCGGAGAATCAAACGGAATTAAATTCAGATTCATTAATTTAGAGAGGTAAATGTTCAAAACGCTCGGAAATAATATTATGAGAAAATTAAAACAGACAGATCCTGAGATTTACAATTTAATAAAAGAGGAAGAAAAAAGGCAGGAAGAGGTTTTGGAGATGATTCCCTCTGAAAATTATACTTCAAAGGCTGTAATGGAGGCATTGGGAAGTGTTCTAACAAATAAATATTCGGAAGGGTATCCTAAGAAAAGATATTATCAGGGGAATACCATTATAGATAGTGTAGAAATCTTGGCAGAGGAGCGGGCGAAAAAATTGTTTGGAGTTTCTTATGTTAATGTCCAGCCTTATTCCGGATCTCCTGCAAATACTGCAGTTTATCTTGCGCTTCTTAAACCTTTTAAAGATAAAATAATGGGACTCTCGCTTGCCTTTGGAGGTCATTTAACCCACGGATCGCCTGTTTCAATTTCGGGAAAATACTATAAAGTGGTGCCATATCATTTGGATAAAAACGGATTAATCGATTATGATGAAGTTGAAAAACTTGCCTTAAAAGAAAAACCAAAAATAATTGTCTGTGGAGCAACCGCATATCCTAGAATTATAGATTTTAAAAGATTTGGAAAGATTTCAGACAGAGTAGGAGCATATCTTTTAGCCGATATTTCCCATATTGCAGGATTAATAGTCGCTGGCGCTCACCCTTCACCAGTTCCTTATGCCCATATTGTTATGACGACGACACATAAGACTCTTAGGGGTCCAAGGGGAGCTATCATCATGGTGACTGGTGAGGGGCTAAAAAAAGATTCACAGTTGGGAGAAAAAATTGATAAAGCAGTCTTTCCGGGATTACAGGGAGGGCCGCATGATAATCAAACCGCGGCAATTGCAGTTAGTCTTTTAGAAGCAGGTTTCCCGTCATTTAAAAAATATAGTCAGCAGGTGGTCAAAAATGCAAAAGTCCTCGCTGAAGAGCTCAGGAAATTTAAATTTAATCTTGTAAGCGGAGGAACGGATAATCATCTTTTGTTGATTGATCTTTCGAATAGGAAGGTAAACGGCGCTTTGGCAGCTTTTGCTCTGGAGGTTGCGGGAATAGTTGTTAACAAAAATGCCGTACCAAATGATCCAATGCCGCCGTTTTACCCATCGGGAATTCGTTTAGGAACTCCAGTTCTGACAACAAGAGGCATGAAGGAAAAAGAGATGGTAAAAATTGCTGAATGGATCAATCAGGTAATTGAAGAAATAAAGGGGGGTCGATTACAAAATGGATTCGGCAAGCTCACCACAAGAGAAAAAAGAAGCGAGTTTTGGAAGGAGTTTAAAAGAAAGATTGTAAGGAACAAAAAACTTTTGGAAATTAATAGGCAAGTAAAGGAGTTTTGTAGTAATTTTCCAGTTCCATAAACGTTCAATATGTTAACCCTTCTAATAATTCTAGCAAGTTATGGTAAAATCAGATTGCGCTACGCAAATTAAAAAAATCATATGTCAAGAGCAAAAGAAGTAAGATGGGAAATAAGAGTAAGCGGAAGTCCCTTGGCTGGACATTCGTTAAACCAAAGAAGAATCAGAGGAGGTTTGGATACAGCAAATAAGGTGTTAGGGAGACCTAACAGTAAGGGGGTAAAAGCAGAAAGAAGAAAGGAACAAGCAAGACAGTTTAATGATGGAACATTGTCTAGGCAACAATTTGACAGATGCCTTAGCCATTTGATTAATGGAAATCCTACTCTGGAGGAAACTTCTTATTTCTTAAAACATGTCGGCGAATATGAAAGATCAATCGGGGTTGACGGAATTGACGGATATGAAATAACAATTGTTGACTTCACAAGAACGTCAGCGGGATAAAGCTAGTATCAATTGCAGATTTTTACCGATATTTGCTGGAGGATGTCTGTGAGCTGATTATTGATAGGTGCCTGGTAAAAGTCATTTGGAGAAGACGCAACGCGTTTCATAAGCTCTGTTAAATCGTTTTGGAATTTTAAATCCTCATCATGTATAAAGCCGATGGTAAAAATACGAACTCCGGATTTTTTAATCTCATCTGCGACCTGAGTCGGATCTTGGTTTGTATCAAAACATCTGCATGCGCCAGGAGTAGTCGGGCTGTATGTGCAATAAGTTGGATCTGGGTTTCCACCAGGACAAAGCGCTATGTTGGTTGCCAAAGTTTCCGGGACTCCATCTGATATAAAAATTAGAGAGAATTTTTGATTTGGGAATTTGGGCATTGCGTTATCTAATTTAGATTTTGTAAAAGTAAAAGCGTCTTTTGTAGATGTGCCTCCATCGGCGTAAATTGAATAAACTGCATTTATAAATTGAGATTTAACATTTCTAAAATAATCAAAGGGCACATCCGCGCTTGGAAAATCACTAAAAGTTTGCATTGCTATTATACCTTCATTCGGAAAGTTATCGGCAAAAACTTTAAGCGCCCCCTTTACGTTATCAAGTTTGGATCCAAACCGCATGGAGCCAGATCTGTCCACCAAAAAATCAACGGCGGCGGTTGAAGCGCAAGAATTAAATTTTATAGTTTTAAGCTGAAGAGTATTGTGGCTGTCAAGCGGTATTCCTGTTATGACAGTAAATTTTTCTGCATTTGGATCTGTTGTTGAGGGTTTTGGGAATATTCCGCCGACTATAAAAATACTGGCAAGGAGTATTATCATAATCATAGCCATTATTCCAATTCCGCCTCTTGATAGTTTCATATTCAATTTAGACTTCGTTAACCAGCAATATCTATCGTAGTTATGTTTTTTTTGGTTGTCAATATTTGTATAATTTTACTTGTTGTTTTTTCTGCTAATTTTTTGTATTATTGCTACTATTATACACGTCCTATTCAGAATAATCCTGATTTAAAACTTTTAGGACGGAGGTTAAGGATTATGAGGGAAATTACGCTTGAAGAACTTCTTGAGGCAGGATGCCATTTTGGACATCAGGTAACGCGCGGAAATCCAAAAGCCCGAGACTACATCTTTGAAGCCCGCGATAATATTCATATAGTTGATCTTACCAAAACCAAAGCAGGTCTTGAAGAAGCTGGAAAATTTATTTTCAATCTTTCGCAAAAAAACGGAAGCTTAATTGTTGTTGGAACAAAAAGACAAGCCCGGTCGGTTGTGGAGGAAGAAGTTAAAAAGGCAAAACAGCAATCTTCAGGTAAAATAGAAAATCAAATTTTTTATGTAACAGAAAGATGGGTAGGCGGAACGCTTACTAATTTTTCCGAGGTTGCAAAGAACTTTAAAAAATTGAAAGATCTTGCCGAAAAACTTAGAAGTGAGGAAGAAAGATCAAAATATACTAAGAAAGAGATAGGGCTCTGGGAAAAGGAAAGGCAAAAACTCGCATTATTATACGGAGGAATCGCAGATCTTAAAAAAATTCCGGATGCAGTATTTGTAATAGACTCTCATCTTGAAGACTTGGTAATTGATGAGGCAAGAAAAATGGGCGTTACAACAGTCGCAATCGTTGATACAAACGCAAACCCCGAAATTATTGATTATCCAATTCCGGCAAACGATGATGCGACAGGATCGATAAAACTTATAACAAGTTATATAATAGATGCATGGATTGAGGGGCGGAATAAAATAAAAAATGAAAAAGAACCCATTCGACAAGCTCAGGGCGAGAAATTAAAAAATAAAGAAGAAAAGAAAGAGATAAAGAGTAAAAGTTCAGCGGTGTCAAAAGTTAAAGACCGAAGGCCAAAAACAAAAGTCAACCCTTCGGCTTCGCTCAGGGCGAGAAGTAAAAAGTAAAATATGAAGACAGACATTAAGTTATTAAAGCAGTTAAGAAATGAAACATCTGTATCAATTGTGGATTTAAGAAAAGCTTTGGAAGAGACGAATAACGATTATAAAAAAGCTCTTGCGTGGATTAAAAAACATGGTATTAAAAAGGCAGAGAAGAAAAGAGATAGAAAAACTGCTCAGGGAATTATCGAAAGCTACATCCATCAAAACGGAAAAGTTGGAGCAATAGTTGAGCTTTTGTGCGAGACTGATTTTGTTGCAAGAACAAGTGAATTTAAAAACTTAGCGCACGAAATTGCAATGCAGATTGCCGCAATGAAACCTAGGGATGTTAACTCACTCCTTAAGCAAGAATACATAAGAGACCCATCCTTAACGATTCAAGATTTTATAAAACAAGCAATCTCAAGGCTTGGGGAAAATATTGTTCTCAAAAGGTTTGAGAGATTCGAAATTTAATTTGCTAAATCACAGGATCTGTCGTATACTTTTTCTCAAATGGATCAGCTAATTGCGGATGCCCGGTCAAAAATGAACAAGATACTTGAGGTTGTAAGAAATGATCTTTCAACAGTTCGAACCGGGCGGGCAGCCCCTTCTCTTGTAGAAAATATAGTTATAAATGCATATGGCGCAACTCAAAGACTTAAAGTAATGGAGCTTACAACTATTACAACATCTGATCCGCAGACCCTCGCTGTTACTCCTTTTGACCATTCAATAATCGGAGAAATTCAAAAAGGAATTCTTGAAGCAAATCTTGGCTTAAATCCCGTAATTGATGGACAGATAATAAGAATTTCTATCCCAAGATTATCTGAGGAGAGGCGTCAGGAGCTAATCCATTTAATGAAACAAAAACTTGAGAACGGGAGGATTATGGTTCGCCAAGTAAGACATGAGGCAATGGCCGATATTAAAAAACAGCAAAACAATAAGTCAATCTCAGAAGATGAGGCGGGAAGAATGGAAAAAGAAGTTCAAAAACTGACAGATGAACTCATGGAAGATATTGAGGGAATGGGGAAGAAAAAAGAAGAAGAACTCCTCCAAATTTAAAATTCAAAATGCAAAATTCAAAATTATCTTTCGACCCTGAGCTCAAGACCGAAGAGCAATTCAAAATTCAAAAACTTTTAACTTTTTACTTTAACTTTTGACCTTTGACTTTTGCCTTTTGACTTAAATTTTATGCTAATAACAATTTTAGTTTTTTTGATAATATTGACGGTTCTCGTTCTAATACATGAGGCGGGGCATTTTTTTGTGGCGAAAAAGTTAGGGATAAGAGTTGAGGAATTTGGATTTGGTCTTCCGCCCCGAGCGTTCGGAATAAAAAGAGGAGAAACAATATATTCAATAAACTTTTTGCCTATCGGAGGATTTGTAAAACTTTACGGAGAAGACAGCGCTGGCGGCGGAAAGTTGAAAGTTGAAAGTGGAAAGTTGAAAGTTGAAGATGCTCAAAGAGCATTCTTCTCAAGACCTGTTTGGCAAAGAGCATTGGTTGTAATAGCTGGGGTTGTAATGAATTTTCTTTTAGCAGTTTTTATACTCACTTATTTTTATGGAATATCAGGCGTCCAGACTCCCGGCGATAAGGTTTTTATAACAGAGATAGTAAAGGATTCTCCTGCTCAAAAAGCGGGACTTAAAACAGGAGATCAGATTGTTACTATCAATAGTGAAAAAATTACAAGCCCTTCTCAATTAGTATCAGTCACAAAACAGCATTTAGGGCAGAAATTAGCTCTCAGAGTTTTAGACAAATCTAAAAAAGAAAGAAATGTAGAGGTAATTCCGCGAAAAAATTATCCATCCGATCAAGGACCAATGGGAGTAGGAATAACTTCCAATGTTATTACTAAAAAATATTCACTATATCAAGCACCGTTTGTAGGGCTCTTAGAAGCTCTTAAATACTCTTGGCTTATTTTGTCGGGTCTTGCAGGAATTGTTTATCAGTTACTTGTCCATGCACAAGCGCCAAAAGGAGTTGCAGGACCTGTTGGAATTGCTCAATTAACCGGACAGTTTGTAGCAATAGGTCCTTTGGCGGTTTTATCTTTTGTATCGCTCCTGTCTTTGAATCTTGCGATTTTGAATATCTTGCCGATTCCGGCGCTTGATGGGGGAAGACTTTTTTTTATTCTAATAGAAGCCGTAACAGGCAGAAAAGTTTCTACAAAATTTGAAAGTTATGCGCACGCAATTGGAATGGCAATTCTTCTTGCCTTAATCGCAGCTATTACCCTAAGCGATATTATTCGTTTTATCTCTGGCCAGCCAATTCTTCCAAAACCATAAAATAAATTAAAAATTAAAAATTAAAAGTGAAAAATTTAAGTTCAAAAGTCAACCTCGATTCAATCGGGGTCAACAATAAAGATGGGATTTCAATACTTAAAGTTTACGGCTCAACCCCAGGGGTTGAGCTTGCAAAAAGGGAGATATATAAAATTGTTGATGAAAGAACTGTTTTGTTTTTGTCAGGCGGGTCCACCCCAAAACCTCTATACCAAATCTTAGCAAAAGAGAAAATTTTAAAACCCGGGACAGTTGCGATGGTAGATGAGCGATTTGGGCCAGCGCTTCATAGGATAAGCAATGAACTATCAATTAAGAAAACAGGACTTCTTGGTTATTTTGCATCTGAGCACATTCCGTTTTTCCCAATCCTTCACCAAGACCTACGATTCCACCCCAAGGGTGGAGATACAAATATGAGGAAAAGAAGGAAGGTGGCGGAGAGATATAATAGCATTGTGAGTCAATTATTTACACAATTTCCAAAATGCATTTCGATTTTAGGCCTAGGAGTCGATGGTCATACTGCAAGTATCGCTCCAAATCGGCCTGACTTTAAAAATCCACTTTTCAAAAGAGAAAGAAAAAATTTATTTGTTTCGGAATTTAGAGATCCTAAGTCAATGTCAAAAGAAGGTTCTCCGGCTCCGCCTTTTGGCTTTGGGGAAAGAATCACTTTGACAATTCATGCCCTTTCAAAAATGGATCTTTTAATTCTTCTTGTTTTTGGAAAGGAAAAGAAGAAGGCCTTAGAGCTTTTGTTTTCGAAAGGACCAATAGAAGAAATTCCGGCTAGATTTCTAAAAACTCCCCAAGTTTCCAAAAAAACTCTTTTAATTACAGATCAAAAGTTATAGAAATATAATTGACCATTTATCATTGACCATTTATGATTTAAAATGGTATATAGTCAATAGTAAATTATAAATATGCAATCAGCTTTTGTAATGGTTATTTTTGGCGCAACCGGAGATTTGTCTCAAAACCGCCTTATGCCGGCTCTTCTTACTCTTTTTAATCAAAACTTTTTGCCAAAAGATTTTTATATTGTTGGTTTTTCAAGACGAGAGCTTTCAGATGATGAATTCAGAGAGCATTTTGGGGAACTTTCTCAAAAGCCGGAATGGTCAGATTTTTCAAAGCATCTCTATTATCAAAAAGGAGATTTTACAAAAGAGCAAGGATATCTAGGGCTTATTAAAAAATTAAACTCATTCGATAAGAAAATGGGAGCTTGTATCACTCGATTTTTTTATCTCGCAACGCCTCCAGAGAATTATGAAATGATTTTAAATTTTCTCTCATCCACAGAACTTGCCGAAGGTTGCGGTCAGGGATCAAACAAATGGACGCGTGTAATCATCGAAAAACCTTTTGGAAAAGATCTGGAAACCGCAATAACTTTAGATAAAAAACTCTCAAAAATTTTTGAGGAAAAACAAATCTTTAGAGTAGATCATTATCTGGGGAAAGAGACTTTACAGAATATGCTTGCCTTCCGCTTTGCGAACGGAATTTTTGAACCTGTTTGGAATAAAAACTTTATAGACCATGTGCAGATAACATTTGCCGAGAAAAAAGGGGTTGAGGCAAGAGGGAAGTTTTTTGACGGAGTGGGAATACTTCGGGATGTGGGGCAAAATCATTTGATGCAGCTTATTGCAGCAGTTGGCATGGAAATGCCAAAAAGTTTTACAAAAGAAGACTTAAGAGACGAAAGAGCAAGAGTAATAAGATCGATAAAATGCATTGAGCCCAAGGAAGTAGCAAAAGAAGTAGTTAGGGGTCAGTATCAAGATTATATAAAAGAGAAAGATGTATTGCCTGGCTCAAATACCGAAACTTTTGTTGCTTTTAAGTTCAATATCGAATCAGAAAGACTCTCAGGAGTCCCGTTTTATGTAAGAGCTGGTAAAAAAATGCCAAAAGATGAGGTAACAATTTCAATTGTCTTTCTTCAAACCTGCCACATATTGTTTAAAGAATACGGATGCCCTGAGATGGGAAATGTGTTGACAATAAAAATTCAGCCCGATGAGGGGATTTATCTTCGAGTTATTGCAAAAAAGCCCGGGTCAAAACTTGCTTTAGAAACTGCAGATATGCATTTTACTTATGAAGAATCGTTCATGACAAAAGGGACGGAAGCTTACGAGAAAGTGCTCATCGACATTTTCTCAGGCGATCAGATGCTTTTTAATAGATCAGATGAGCTGGCAAGTTCTTGGGAGTTTATAACAAAAATTTTAAAGGGATGGGAGGAAGACGGTTCTAAATTGAAAATTTATACGCCTGGGACTTGGGGTCCAAAAGAAGCACAAGAGCTTATCGACAGAGACGGGCGAAAATGGCTCTAAATAAGATTTGAGATTTAAGAATAGTGAATAAATACTGATAAAATTTGAGATTTGATTAGGAATTGGAGTAATTAGAAATTATGAAAGTCGGGTTTATTGGACTTGGAAAAATGGGAAGTCGGATAGTGGCAAAACTTATCTTGGACGGACACGAAGTTTCAATATGGAATAGATCAGAGGAGCCTTTTAAAAAATTAGAAGCGAAACTGGCTTCTTTTAAAGGCGCAAAATACAGACTATTTAAAACTATAGAGTGGATGGTTAAAAGTCTTGAAAAACCAAGAGTTATTTGGTTAATGCTTCCGGCAGGTTCCGTAACAGAGAGTACTTTAAATGAAGTTGTCAAATTTATAGAAACAGAAGATATTATTATAGATGGAGGAAATTCTTATTTTAAAGATACTGCAAGAAGATATAGGCAGTTAAAGATAAAAGGGATAAGATTTTTGGGAATTGGAGTTTCGGGGGGAATTATTGCCGAAAAAACTGGATACCCTCTAATGGTCGGCGGCGATGTCTCAGCGTATCAATACATCACTACAATTTTGGATACTCTCTCAAAACCCAATGGAGGATATGAATATTTTGGAGAGGGAGGAGCAGGACACTTTATAAAAATGGTTCATAACGGAATAGAATATGGAATTATGCAAAGTCTTTCGGAAGGGTTTGAGGTTTTAGAAAAAGCTCCGTACGAATTTGATCTTCTTAAAGTTGCAAAGCTTTGGCAAAAAGGGACACTGGTTTCAGGCTTTATGCTTGATAGGGTAGTCGATGTTTTAAAAAAAGATCCGAATTTATCAAAATCTTCAGGTTTTATCGAAAGCTCGGGAGAAGCAGATTGGACGATTGATCAGGCGAAAGAAGAAAACGTCCCGGTTGAGATTATTGAAAGATCGCTTGATTTTAGAAAAAGATCTCAAGAGAATCCAAAAATTCAAAATTCCTTTACCGCAAAAATGATTTCTGCTCTTCGAAACGCTTTCGGCGGCCACCCCATTCGGCATCCTTCGACTCCGCTCAGGATAAAAGCTCAGGGCAGGGAAGTTAAGAAGAAATAATATGCTATACTCGTTTTATCCTTCGGTAAACTCAGGATATTCTATGCTATATTCAAAGCTTTTTGGTAAAACAATAAAAGAATCCCCCAAAGATGAATCTTCGGTAAATGCACGATTGTTAATTCAGGCAGGATTTATAAGAAAAGAAGTTGCCGGAGTTTATAATTTTCTGCCTTTAGGACTTAGGGTATTAAATAAAATCTCAAATATTATACGGGATGAGATGGATAATACAGGAGCGCAGGAACTTCTATTAGTTTCCTTTCAAAATAAAGCAAATTGGGAAAAAACCGGAAGGTGGGATTCTTTTGACGCGCTTTTTAAAGTTAAAAGCAGATATGATTTTGAGTATGCCTTAGGTCCTACTCATGAAGAGGTCTTAGTGCCTCTGGTAAAAAACTTTGCGAATTCATACAGAGATCTTCCGTTAAAACTTTATCAAATTCAGAATAAATTTCGGGATGAGGCAAGATCGAAGGCAGGACTTTTAAGAGGAAGAGAATTTCTTATGAAAGATCTTTATTCATTCCACCAAAGCGAAAAAGATCTAGTGGATTATTATGAGCTGATGAAAAAGGTCTATAAAAAAACTTTTTCAAGATTGGGGCTTAATGCTATAGAAACACTTGCTTCAGGCGGGACATTTTCCAAATTTTCCCATGAGTTTCAGGTTATCTGTGGGAACGGAGAAGATGAGATTATTTATTGTCCCAGCGGAGATTTTTCGCAAAATTCAGAAATCACCAAAGTTAAGGAAGGCAAGGAATGTGATCTTGGCCATGGACCTTTGAAAAAAGTAAAGACAATCGAGGTAGGAAATATTTTTCCTCTTAAAGACAAATTTTCCAAAGCATTCGGACTTACTTTTAAAGATAAAAGCGGAAAAGAAAAATATGTTGTTATGGGTTGTTATGGGATAGGAATATCAAGAACAATGGGAGCAATTGCTGAAGTTCACAACGATAAAAAAGGGATTGTTTGGCCAAAATCTGTTGCGCCCTATCAGGTCCATTTAATCCACCTCGGAGGAGTCCATCCTCGCTTCGCCAAGGCTTCGCCGGGCGAGTCGGCCACCTCCGAGGTGTACGATAAGCTTGTGAAAACAGGAGTTGAGGTTCTTTATGATGATAGAGAAGATGTGAGTGCTGGAGAGAAATTTGCGGATGCGGATTTAATCGGAATTCCCGTTCGGCTTGTAATCTCAGATAAAGTCTCTGGAGGACAAGTGGAATGGAAAAAAAGAGATGAAGATAAGACAGAGATTATTTCTGTGGATCAAGCGATTAAACGATTAGGGTAAGAAGGGGAGTTTTAGTTTAAAAACTATTGTCCAGACAAAAGTATAGATTATAAAAAACAAAACAATTACAATCGCAAGAAGAATGGGAGAAAGTCTTCCCCTGTTCTTAGCCGTAACCACTTGAGTTTGAGGTTTTGGAGTATCAGTTGATGCTTGAGGCATATTTGATGCTGTAGGAGTTACTGTCCCCATTACCCGCTCATAGGTCTCTTTAAGTTTTGGATCTAAATCCGCAGTTTTAGGATTCATACTCTGTAATTATATATTGGTTCATTTTTTTATTTTTGTCAACCCCGCCATCGACAATTAACAATTGACAATTTACAATCGACCATTTACTATTGAGTTTAATTTATGAAAATTATAATTGGGCATAGTTCGCCGGATTTGGATGCGATAACTTCTGTTTGGCTTATAAAAAGATTTTTACCGGGATGGGAAGATGCGGTCGTCCGATTCGTTCCAGCCGGAGAACGAATTGGAAAAAGCGCTGAGGTCGCCCCGCCCGGGCGGGGCTCCCCGCGCAATGCGATAGAGAAAATAGGAGATGATGAGGTTATTCATGTAGATACGGGCCTTGGTCCTTTGGATCATCATCAAGTAGCCGATACAAATGTGTGTGCGGCAAGCCTTACGTTTGACTTCGTCAAACGAGTTCAGAATTCAGAGTTCAGAATTCAGAGTTCAGAAGGAGTAAAAGACCGGATGGAAGCTGTAGGAAGAATGGTTAAGGTAGTTGTGGATGTTGATCATTTTAAAGAAGTTTTTTGGAAAGACCCAACGGCGGATTACCATGAATTTTCTCTAGTAGGCATTTTAGATGGACTTAAGGTTCAAAGGCCCGATCAGGATGAATATTATGTAGGTTTCGTAATGCAATGCCTTGATGCGGTTTTGCACGAATTTGAAAACAGAATTTGGGCAGAGCGGGAGATTAAAGAAAAAGGAAAAAAATTTAAAACGCGGTACGGCCGTGGAATAGGTTTTGAAACGATTAATGACACCGTTATAAAATTGTCTCAAAAAATGGGATATGTAATTGTTGTTCGCAAAGACCCGCGAAAAGGGTATGTTAGGATAAAGGCAAAGCCTTTATCAACAATCAACAATCAACAATCAACAATCAACAAGAATATAGATTTGACGTTAGTTTATGAAAGATTAAAAAAAATGGACCCTCAAGCAACTTGGTTTCTTCATATCGGTCGGAAAATGCTTTTAAACGGCTCTGTCAAAAATCCAAAAATGAAGCCAACGAAGCTATCTTTGACAGAAATAATTAAAGTATTGGAAAAGATTTAAGCAACTAGCAACTAGTGGCTAGTAACTGGCTTATGGATTGTATTTTTTGCAAAATCGCAAAGAAAGAAATTCTAAAAGAATTTATATACAAAGATCAAGAAATGATGGTTTTTCCGGACATTAATCCGATCGCGCCTGTCCACCTTCTTATTATGCCCAAGAAACACATCGTAGATTTTTTGGATCTCGAAGACAATCTGCTTTTTGGTAAATTAAAAACTGTTATCCAAAAATTAATCAAAAATCAAAAACTGGAAGACAGAGGATACAAAATTATTGTAAATGGGGGCGGTGCGCAGATTATAAATCATCTCCATTTTCACCTGATCGGTCCTCTTGGAAAAAAGGTTTCAATAGAGTAAAATAGGTAAAGAATGTAAGCCCGCCTTCGCCAAGGCTTTGGCGGGTAAAAGGGGGTGTTTTTATGGTATTTGTTAAAAAAATGCCGGGAGAAAGTGATGAGTCTTTGATTCGAAAATTTTCAAGGAAAGTAATTGCCGGAGGAATAATCCAAGAGGCAAAAAGAAGAGAATTTTATCTTAAACCGTCCTTGGCTCGCAAGCAAAAGCAAGAGGAAGCAAGACGAATAAAGAAAACCTGGATTTAATATGGAAGAAGTTTTAGTCCCAATTTTTGTAGAAAGCAGATATAAAATAAATAGAAAACGTATTAGATCCTTGGTTAATAATTTATTAAAAAAAAAGGGAGTTGTAGGAAAAGTTGAAGTTTCTATTGCAATTGTCGGAGATAGAAAAATGCGCTCCCTTAGTAAAAAATATAAAGGCGAAGATAAAACAAGAAATGTGCTTTCGTTTTCCCAGGCCGAGGGAGAGAGAGTTGGGACTTCCTCCGACGTCCTTTTCTTGGGTGATGTTGTTATATCCTACCCTGAGGTAATAAGAGAGGCAGCGGCTGAAGAAGTTCTGGTGGATGAAAAGATCGGAGAACTTGTAGAACACGGAATAATGCACTTACTTGGAATAAACCATGAATAGCAAACGATTGACAATTTATCATTTACCATTGACCATTTTAAAATTCATAAATCATAATTCATAAATCATAAATCTTAGCTTATGGTTTTTTACCGCAAGTACAGACCCCAAACAATAGAAGAACTGGATAGTGAAGTTGTCAGAGATAAACTGACTAATATTTTGTCAAGACCTTCTTCTTTTCACGCTCTCCTTTTTACAGGCCCCAAGGGTCTTGGTAAAACCTCTGCTGCGCGAATAGTTGCAAAAGTGGTCAATTGCGAAAAACTTAACCAAAAGCAGACAGCTAAAAGCCGTAAGTTATCAGTTGAGCCATGCAATAAATGCGATCAGTGTGTCTCCATAACAAACGGAACAAATATAGATGTTTTGGAAATAGACGGAGCTTCAAACAGGGGAATAGATGAAATAAGAGACCTTCGGGAAAAGATTAGATTGTCTCCTTTCCAGGCACTAAAAAAAGTTTACATAATAGATGAAGTTCATATGCTTACAACAGAGGCCTTTAACGCCTTGTTAAAAACCCTAGAGGAGCCTCCAAATCATGTTATTTTTATACTTTGCACGACTGAGCCTCATAAAGTTCCCCAAACCATTGCGTCGCGCTGTTTTCATATGGCCTTTAAAAAGGCAACAGCGAACGAACTTGTTCGCGCGTTTTTGCGGATTGCCAAAAAAGAAAAGATTTCCGTAGACAAAGAGGCGCTCTTTAAGATTTCGGAATTTTCAGATGGCAGTTTTAGAGACGGAGTAAAAATTTTAGAGGAAATTTATTCGGAGGTTGGAAATAAAAAAATTACAAAAGAGACGGTTGAAAAGATGCATCAGGCGGTAAATTTAGATTATAAAATAGGGGAAATGATTAAGTTTCTTTCCGAAAAAAATGTAAAAAAAGCAATGCTTCTTGTTGACAAAATTACAACAACAGGCGTTGATATGAAGTATTTCCTAGAGAAGCTTATGCTTAAACTTCACGAGCTTCTGCTTGTAAAAGTTGGTGTTTCAGGGGAGCAATCAGGTATGGATATTCTAAGTATTGAGGATATCAGAATGCTTATGGATTTATTGACAAATGCTTATTCAAAACTTAAATATTCTGTTTTACCCCAGCTGCCTTTGGAGATTGCGATTATAGAGTGGTCTACGCAGGATCAGTCTTCTGTTACTTTGCCGCATACTGCAGGAGACGCTCGCAATGATTTATTACAATCTCGACAAAATCCCCGCTCGCTAAGTGAACGCCGACAATCAGAAAAAAAGAATTTCGAAAATAAATCTAAGTCGGCGTTCAGTTCTCCTTCAGATGGGCAAAGTAACAATACTCTATGGCATGAGCTGATCAATAAAGTTAAATCGCAAAACCATTCTATTGCCGGAGTTCTTAGAGGCTGCAGTCTTAAAAGTTATAATGAAAAAAAGTTCGTTATTGAAGCAAGATTTAAATTTCACAAAGAAAAACTGGATGAAAAAAAATCAAAGGAAATAATAGAAAAGGCTCTATTTCAGATCGGCGGAAAAAGAATTCCGGTTTCGGTTATGTTAAAATCTTAGGGGAGGTGATTTTATGAATCCATTTCAAAAGTTGCAGGATTTAAAGAAAATGAGAGATCAGGCTATGCAAATTCAAAGGGAATTGCAGTCAGAGGAGGTAAGTGTATCAAAAAACGGAGTCGATATTCTAATTACCGGTGATCAGAAAATTAAAGAACTAAATACTAACGGCATGTCCGACAACGACATAAAAGAGGCAATAAATGAAGCAATTAAAAAATCTCAAGAGGTTGCGGCTAAAAAACTTTCGCAAATGGGCGGAGGACTTGCTGGCCTTTTGGGCGGCGGCCAATAATTTCCATCGTTGACTTCAGAACTCATCTAAGTTATACTATAAGATAAATTTATGGGAAGAATTGAAGGTCCTCCTGTGGGGGAAATAAGTGAATCAATGCAAAAAAGAAGAGGATATATAAAAGGAGTTCCAGTTTTAAAACCTGCGAATGTAGAGTTGGTAAGAGCGGGAGAGGAAAAGGGGCTTATTGATGAACTACCTTCTGGTTTGCAAGAAGTTCTGCTACAACGTTATCCAGGAGAGGGAAAGCCTCGTAGCCTTTCTGATATAGGTTCTGATACGAATATAACAAGAGAAGCAGTAAGACAAAAAGAAGCCCGAGCGTTAAGAAAAATTAGAAGATTGTTGGAAGGAAAAAGACAGACGAATGCGGGCAGACCACGCGACGATATAGATGTAAATGAGGTAGTCAGATTATACACCGTAGAAGAAAAGACAATGAGAGAAATAGCGGATCTGATGACTTGCAGTAAGGACGTTATCTCTGGTCGACTGAGAGCAGCTGGTACACCAACTAGAAGGGGAAGAAGAAAAATTAAAATCAATATTAATTTATTAGCTCGGCAATATATAGCTGAAGAAATGTCTGCAGATGAAATAGCAAAGCCATTAGATATATCAGCTAAAACTGTTTTGCAAAGATTAAGCGAAGCCGGAGTTAAAACAAGACCTGGAGGTCGAAGAAAATTAGATTTAGACTTATCCTTAATGAGGCAATTGTATGTCGATGATAATAAGTCATTAGAAGAAATTGAAGAAATTATGCATGTTAGCGGTCAAACAATTTCGAATAGATTAAAATCTATCGGGGTCAGTTTAAGACGAGGAGGTCCTAGGAAAAAGTAGAACTTCATAGTACAATAAAAGTTGATGAAGGTTTTTTCCGGATCCTCCAATAAGCCGTTGGCAGAAAAAATTACAAAAAGTTTAAATACCCTAATCTCGCCTCTTGAAATTGTTATTTTTCCAGACGGAGAAAGAAGAGTCCGGGTTACCGATAGAGTAGTAGATGAGGATACTGTTATTATTGAGTCTACCTCCCCAAATCCCGATACTCACTATATGGAGCTGTTTTTTATTGTAGATGCGCTAAAACGAAGCGGAGCAAAATCAATAACAGCAGTTGTTCCGTATCTTGGGTATCAGAGACAAGATCATGTTTTTCGAGACGGCGAAGCAGTTTCTTTGGAAGTGATTATAGAAACTCTTGAGGCAGTTGGAATGGATAAGCTTATTACCTTTGATCTTCATTCAATAAAAATACCCGAGCTTTTTTCAATTCCCATTGTCCATCTTTCCGCTCTTCCTATTATTGCAGAGAAAATAAAGGAGATCGCCACCCCCCATTTTTTAAAAGATACTATTCTAGTTTCTCCGGATATGGGAGGAATAAGAAGAATAAAAATTTTATCAGAACTGCTTTCAAATATGCCTTTTATATCAATAGTTAAAGATAGAGACTTGGTAAGCGGAGATATCAAGTCAAATAGAATAGATAGCGCTTCTTCAGGCTGGAAAAAACGAGTAAAAAGAGCTATTATTGTTGATGATATGATTTCAACTGGAAGAACAATTGCCTCAGCTGTTGACCTTTTAGTTAAAAACGGAATAGAAGAAAATATTGTCTTTGCAACCCATCCTGTTTTTTCAAACGATGCAAAGAATATTTTGCAAAATTTAAGAGCATCAAAAATTTTCGTAACAGATACGATTGATGTTCCGGAAGAGAAGCGTTTTGGTAAGCTAGAAATTCTGTCGATATCAGAGATGATAGCCAAAGAGCTAGAATAAAAATTGTTAAATTGTTTCATTGCTAAATTGTTGAAGCGATCGAACAATAAAGTAATTGAGCAATAATTTTTATGAAAATTCCAAAAGCAATACAAAATCTGGTTGAATCTTTCGAGAGATTACCAGGGATTGGTCCTAAGACTGCCCAGCGTTTAACTTTTTATCTCTTGCATGTACCTCAAGGTGAATTGGACAAGTTTTCTTTATCAGTCCAAAATCTAAAAAGAGATACAGTTTTGTGTTCAATCTGTTTTTTGGTTGCGGAAAGCGATCCGTGCCATATCTGTTCTGATGAAAAAAGAGACAGCTCAACAATTTGTGTTGTTGAAAGCCCTTTGGATGTTTTGTCTTTTGAAAAAAGCGGAAAATACAACGGGGTCTATCATGTTCTTCATGGAAGAATTGATCCGTTAAACAATATCGGGCCGGATGAGATTTACGTAAAAGAACTCTTGGAAAGAGTCAAGGAATCATCAAATGGATTTAAGAAAGAAGGAATTAAAGAGATAATTTTAGCAACAAATCCTACAATGGAGGGGGAGGCAACTGCGATGTATATCGCGAAAAAATTTCGCGAACAATCAACAATTAACAATCAACAATTAACAATTACTAGGATTGGAAGAGGACTTCCGGTTGGAGCAGATATTGAATATGCAGATGAAATAACACTTCAAAGGGCTATGGAGGGAAGACAAGTTTATGAGTAAGGGGGGAGTTTTAAGCGGGGAGGAGGCACTGGAGTCGGGAATCTCCCTGATAAAAAAATCAGGAAAAGTTGCTGCTGCTGCAGTTTCCGATACGGCAAAAGCGGCCGGATCACAAATAAGTGGGCGAAGTCAAGATACGCAAGATATTGTTAAGTCATTATATAAAGAAAGCGATGAGAAGGTAGGTCAGTTGCCAAATAAATCAACGAATCAAAACCTTCAACAGCCCGAGGATAATACTCCGCAGGCAATAGAAAAGAAAAAAAAGCTTGAAGAGTTAAGACGAGAGCTTCATAAAGCAGTTTATTACGAACCTTTAGTAAATCCACCTAAATCTCAGAAGGAAGAAAGGCCTACTGAGAAAGTTGAGCGGGAGGAAAGAGAGGAGATGGTTGAGCTTGCGGAAAAAAAGAAAAAGGAACCGCCGCCCCTTGTTCAAAAAATTCGAGAGAGAGTAGAGAAATTTCCCGGCACAAGCGGATAAGCCTCTTATGTTAAGAATTTATAACACACTTTCCCGGAAAATTGAAGAGTTTAAGCCAATTGATAAAGATAAGGTTAGTATTTACACCTGCGGACCTACGGTTTATAGAGAAGTTCATATAGGAAACTTTAGAACATATATCACTTCGGATCTTTTGCGGCGGGTTTTAATGTACAACGGTTATAGAGTTTTATATATCAAGAACATAACCGATGTAGGACATATGCGGAATATCGGTACAGGACATCATGGTTCGACAGGCTCACCACAAGTCGAACAGATAGATCCGATAATAGAGGAAGCAATAAAGATGGAAAAAACACCCGAAGAGATTGCTGATCATTTTACAAAAATTTATCTTGAGGACGAAAAGAAATTAAATATTCTGCCTGCAACTGTCTATCCTAAGGCCAGCGAAAATATTAAGGAGATGATCGAAATTATCAAAGTCCTTCTTAAAAAAGGCTTCGCATATGAGGTTGACGGAACAGTCTATTTTGATGTTAAAAAGTTTAAAAACTATGGAAAGCTTTCGGGAAATACTCTTTCGAAGATGGACAATCTTTTAAAGGCAGTTAGAGTATCGCTTGAGACTGATAAAAAAGACAGTGCTGATTTTGCGCTCTGGAAAAAAGCAGAAAAAGAGAGGCTCATGAAATGGGACAGCCCTTGGGGGCTTGGCTTTCCGGGTTGGCATATTGAGTGCTCTGCGATGAGCATCAAATACCTAGGTGATACTTTCGATATCCATACAGGCGGAGAGGATTTAATTTTTCCTCATCATGAGGATGAAATTGCACAAAGCGAGGCTGCAACCGGCAGTAAATTTGTAAACTACTGGGTTCACGCTGGGCATTTATTGGTGAATGAAGAGAAAATGTCTCGTTCCAAGAGAAATATCTACACAATTTCTGATCTTGAAAAAAAAGGATTCGACCCCCTCTCCTTTCGCTACCTCACACTAACAATTCACTATCGTTCTAAAATGAATTTTACATTTAAAGCACTTAAGGGAGCTCAAACTGCTTTAAATCATTTAAGAGAAATTGTTTCAACTTATGACACACCAAAAATCGGATGCGCAGAATATGAAGAAAAATTTCTTAATGCGATTAACGATGATTTAAATATCCCGCAGGCATTAAGCATAGTTTGGGACCTTGTTAAATCAGACTATCCAATGAGGGCTAAGGCAGAAAGCCTTTTTAAATTTGATAAAGTTTTGGGACTTGATTTGGAAAATGCAAAAAATTACATAAAAAAAGAGGAAGAAAAAATTCCGGAAAATATTCAAAAATTAGTTGAGGAGAGAAATGAATTGCGAAAGAAAAAAAGATATCATCTCGCAGATCAAGTAAGGCACAAGATTAAAAAATTAGGGTATGAGATTCAGGACAATGAAGACGGAACAACGAGCGTAGAAAGAATTAAGTAGTTTTTTTAAAAAGGTTACTTGACAAAATGCTTTAATATCTCGTATTCTTTAAGAAGATGAGGAAAGTTTTAAATTCACATTTTTTTATAATATCTTTGATAATTCTTGCAGTTTCATTACTTGTTTTTGCTTCTCAAGTCTCTGCGGTTGATAATTCAGCATCAGGTCAGAATGTTCCACCGGGTTTGTTGAAAAAGCAGACGTATACGACAGTTTGGGGAAAACCTGCTTCACCGGGAGGAGCTTTGCCATTCAATAGGCCATCGGGTACGCCTCCATTTGGTAAAGGCCGTCTTGAAGAAGCCAAACTGCGTGTATGCCGGCTGCGCGAAAAAAATATAGTTAATCGCTCAAATCAAATGATCCGCCATGCAAACCGTATGGTAGAAGTATTTGATTCAATAGCAACAAGAATTCAAAACTATTATTTGACAAGATTGGTTCCGCAAGGAAAGACTTTGTCAAACTATAATGCTTTAGTTTTGGATATTCAAACAAATAAAAACGCAATAGCACCACTTTTACAGGCAATACAGACAGATATTGCGAATTTCAAATGCGATGGAAATGATCCTAAAGGGCAATTGGATCAATTCAAAGAAGACATGCACGCAGTTATTGCAGGACTTAAGGCTTATAAAAAGTCTGTGAGAAACTTAATTGTTGCAGTTGCTTCAATAAGAGGAACTGGAGAAGGGAATGCTACTGGGTCGGCCACTCAGCCAAGCATAGAGCCGACAGCTTTGCCAACTTTATCACAATAAAATAATATGGATAATCAAGATAATACGCAAGTAAACAATACAATGGATAGTACGCAACAAAACACTCAACCAGTTGAAAATCAACAAGTGGCTTCTCAACCGCTTGACCAACCACAAGCTGACAATTCAGCTTCAGCAGATGATCCTAAAGAGAGCAAATCGCCCAAGAGCGATAATAAATTAATGTTTTTAATCATTGGTGCAGTTTTAGTACTAGCTATAATACTTATCGTAATAATATTTTCGAGAACGCTGGGTAAGTCCAATAAGCCTGCTGTTCCAACACCACAGGCTCAGCAAATTATAACGCCAACGCCGAGCGATCAGAATCAAGAAATAGTATCAAAACAACCAATCACAAGCCAACAGGATGTTCTAAATGCCTTGCAGCAAGTGGAAAATTCAAATCCCGATGCAGTCGGCGCGGATCTTGACAAAAATACTGCTGATGCATCCCAATTCTCTCAGTAAAGAAGCCCTCTTGGAAAAATTCTAGCCCGTCGGCAGAAAACTTAGTTTTGTCTCTTTACAAATGTTAAAAAGCTATCTAGAATTCAGATGATGAGCGCTGGGGTTGAGCGAGGAAATATTTTGCCTACAAAGGACATTGTCCCCGAGACTTTAAGCGGCCCAAAATCACTAATTGGACGACTCGGAGAAGCAGTTGGAGCGATTGATTACCATCCAGATGCGGAGGATGATGGGGAAGATATCAATCCGGTCAGTCTTTATCTAGAAGAGATTGGTCAATTCAAGATACTTGAAACTGAGGAACAATGGCGGTGCGCTCGCCGAATTTTTGCTGGTCAACTGGCCCTTCTGGCTCTTAGGGAAACAGTCCAGTCGAGCTTGCTAACACCACCCCAGAAAGAAAAGATCAGTTTCCTATTTGAAGATAAACAATCACTACAAGCACGACAAGCCCGATTTCTTCTCGACCACTTTAACAACAAGTTAGTGAAAATTGCGGAAAGTTACGTTGACCAGGTAAGAGAGAGGCTTGAGACTATTGAGCAAATTGAGACTACCCAGCTAAGAGAACGGACTCTCCAGGAATTTATCGATCGGCAGACTAACCGTCTGTACAAAGGTCTTGAATCATACAATGATTTGGTTAATACTAATTTGCGACTTTCTGTTTCTTGGGCTAAGAAATATCAAGGACTGGGCTTATCGCTCCCCGAGTTAATTAGTTTCGGTAACATTGGTCTTATGATTGCTGCGGCAAAATACGATAATCGACCAAGGTATAGATTTTCAACTTATGCTGTCTGGTGGATTCGCCAAGCGATTATCAGGGGAATTGCTAATTATGGATCAGCAATTCGTATACCTGCCCACGCCAAAGAGAAGCTCCGTCGGTATAAGGAGGTAAAAGCTCAGCTTGCTCAAGAGCTCGGTTACGAGCCAAGCCTTGAAGACATGGCTGATGAGCTTGATGCAGGCGGGGCAGTACTTCTGGCTGCCATTAAAGCACAACAAATTGTCTCACTTAATGAACCAGTAGGCGAAGGAGTAGACGAGTTTGGCGAATTTATACCAGATAGAGGACCAGACGTTCACGAAGAAAGCTTTGAGGCAGAACGTAAAAAAGCATTAATGGAAACGTTAGCAACCCTACCACCGAAAGAGCAAAAAGTTCTTATATTGCGTTATGGCCTTGAGGATGGCAGAGGGAGAACTCTGGAAGAGATTGGTCGGGAGTTTAATGTAGTTCGAGAAAGAATTCGTCAAATTGAAGCACAAGCCTTAGGAAAACTCCGCGATCCCACCCGAGCCGAAAAACTCCGTCCATATTTTGATGAAGATCCAAAAGCAATAAGAACCACTGGCGCACAAGAGCTTGCAATTAGGAGAAACAAGCGTGACAACGGCAATCAGCCCACATAGCCTTTTCCTACTTGCAATGTATTTTTATTTTTGTGATAATATCCCCAGGAGGGGGATATACTTCGGTATACTCAGCACAGGTATGGCATATAGACCAAGAAATATAGAAGAACGAATTCTCCATCGCTTAAAGATAACAAGAGGGCATCTTGAGAAAGTCACAAAAATGATCAAGGAAGATCAATACTGCATCGATATCATCAACCAATCCCGGGCAGTCCAAAGTGCACTTAGAGAAGTTGACTATCTTCTTTTGCAAAACCACCTAAAAAGATGTATTGTCGATTTTATAAAAAGCGGAAAGACCAAGCAATCGGTAGAAGAGATTATGCGAATCTTTAGAAATAATGGGAAAAGTGTATGAATGAAAAAAAGTTGATCATCTTAGTGATTGTTATAACGGTTATTATTATTTTTGGCGGTGTATTCGTTCTAGGCTCAACAACAAATAATACGCCGAAAGCAGGTGCCTCAAAAGACGCCAAAGCATATACCTTAGAACCAACAAGCTTTGACTTGGGCAACGTACCAATAAACGGCGGAAATGTAACAAAAACTTTTACTATCAAAAACGCAGGAAGCGGGGTGCTTAAGGTTTTTAATGTAAAAACATCATGTCATTGCACAAAGGCACGCGTAACAATTGCCGAAGAGGATAGTCCGGACTTTGGCATGGATAGCATTTCTTCGTGGGTGGGGGAAGTGCCTGCAGGAGACAAAGCAAAGCTTACTGCTATTTTTGACCCGGCTTTTCACGGAGTGCAGGGAATTGGACCAATCAACAGATTTGTTCTAATAGAAACAAATGATAGCAGAAATTCAAAATTAACTTTTACATTAACAGGGACAGTTATTAAATAATATGAGAAGTAAGAGGACCAGAAAAAAGTTAAAGTCAGTTCTTAATAAGGCAATCCCTCTTTACCTGGTAGTAATATTGATAATCGAATCATCTGCGGCAGTTGGTCTTTTTGAATACTATCTTATGAAAAGAAACTTCAATAACCAGATTGCTGCTCTTTACCAAAAAACAAAAAGTCCCGAAGAATTTGTGCAGATATTAAAGCAGCAGGTAGTGCCTCAACAAGGCTATATACTTTCGGTAAAATGGAACGATATTGGAAAACAGCTTATTTCATCAGGCGTAATAGATAAGGTAAAATACGCAGAGTTGTTTGCTCAGGATTCTTTTGCAAAAGAGCAGATGAAATACCTTAATAATCCATCTGGTAACCACATGATGATTAGTGAAAAAAACTCACGTTTTATGGTAAATACATTATGGGCATTAGGACTTGTGAATAAAAATCCTATTCTTTCGGAGGGAGCAATGAAAACGTATGGAAACAAAGACCCCATGGCTTATGCTTCAACCGGAGGATGGAATCTGGGCTCAAAACCCACCAGCCAACTCTATTCATCGCAAGAGATTATTAAGCTAACGCCACAGCAACAGGAAATTGTTAAAAAAATAGCGCAGAATATTTATAGACCTTGTTGTGGTAATCCAACATCATTTCCGGACTGCAATCACGGCATGGCAGCCTTAGGATACATTGAGCTTGCGGTAAAACAAGGTGTGTCTGAGCGTCAAATATACAAAGACGTTTTAGCGCTTAATTCATTCTGGTTTCCTCAGCAATACGTTGAGCTTGCAGCATATCTTGATAAGCAAGGGGCAAAATGGAATACCGTTGACGCAAAAAAAGTTCTTGCAGCCGAGTATTCATCTTTGCAAGGTATGCAAAAAGTGCACCAACAAGTACAGAATATTCCAGGTTTCGCTGCTCCGGGAGGGTGCGGAGCATAAATGGAAAATGCACTTTTTCAGACATCTCTTATCGCGGCATTTGCCGCAGGAACTGTTGCCCTTTTTGCTCCATGCTGCATAACGTTTCTTCTCCCTGCCTATCTTGGTGGTGTATTTAAGGAAAAAGAAAAAGTACTTTTAATGACGCTTGTATTTGGCTTTGGCATCTTTATAGTAATGATGCCTGCAGTTCTAGGGGTTGCTCTTCTTTCAAAGGCTTTGTTTGTCTATCATGATACGATCTACTTTATTGGCGGTTTAGTAATGCTTGCAACAGCTCTAGTAACATTTCTTGATATTAAACTTCCCATGCCGCATCTTTCTCAAGGAGCTTCGGGGAAAACAGATGTTTTATCGATCTTCACTTTGGGTATTTTTTCCGGAATAACAAGCGCCTGCTGCGCGCCGGTTCTTATTGGAATTCTGACTCTTACTTTTCTCTCACCCAATTTTCTCGGCGCATTAGGTATCGGCGCATTATATGTTCTTGGGATGGTAACACCTCTTCTTATCATTTCGGTTTTTCTTTCGGGAAAGATGGATAGATTTATGGTGCTTAGAAAACCGGTTCTTAAGTTTCACTTTCTTGGCAGGGAAAGAACGCTAATTATGAGTAACTTAATAGCAAGTATCATCTTCTTTTTAACGGGAGGTATTATTATATACCTTAATGCAACCGGCAATCTGGGAATGAAAAATCTTGAGGGATTTACCAAAATGATTACCAATGCCGGAGGTTTCGTAAATCAGGCAGTTGGAGGAAACATAGTCATTAATATTCTTTTTCTTATTGCCGTTTTATTCGGACTCTACAAGATAGCGAAAAAATTATAAACCTCTCATTCTAGAAATTCTTCTTGAAAGAAGTTTTCTTCTATGATATCCTATGCGATACTGCCCTTTTACATGATGGATTTTAAAGGGCAGAGATTGTTAGTAATTGCTCCGCATCCGGATGATGAGGTCATTGGGTGCGGCGGACTCATTCAAAAAATTAAAAAAGAAGGCGGGAAAGTTTATGTCTTGTTCTTGACGCTGGGCGATGCCCAAGATTTTTCAAAAAACGGAGTCTCAAAAACCTCAGAGCGGAAAAAAGAAATAAAAAAAGTTGCGGCATTTCTAAAATACGATAATTACGCCATCGCATTCCCTGGAAATAAATATCATCTAAAGCTCGATAGACTCGGACAACTTCCGATAATGGATACGATAGAGCGGGGAGGTATTGTTTCTCTTGAGAGGGTCCGACCCTCAATCGTTGCTTTTCCATCATTCCACTCGTACAATCAAGATCATCGGGTCGCAGCTTACGCAGCGCATGCAGGCCTTCGTCCTTCGGAAAAAGATGTAAAACACTTTGTGTCAATTGTTCTGGGATATGAGGAATTGGTAGATTTTTGGAATAGCGGAGAACAGCTCATACCGAATTTCTTTATTCCACTTAACGAAAAGGAGATTGAGAATAAATCAAAAGCAATAAGGTTATACAGATCTCAGCTTCGAAACTTCCCAAATCCACGTTCTCCAGAAGCACTTAAAACCTTAGCAAAACTTCGAGGGACACAGAGCGGCAACGATTTCTCAGAAGGTTTTTTTATTCATAGATACGCGCACGGCTTATGAAAATAGCAGCTCACCAGCCAAATTTTCTGCCTAATCTTGCATTCTTTAATAAAATGAGACTTTCCGACCTTTTTGTCGTAATTAGTAATCTTCAATTTGAAAAGCAAGAAGGTTGGCAGCAAAGACACAAAATAAAAGGACTCAATAATGATATATGGCTTACAGTGCCGGTTTTTGGGTCGCAAAATCAAAAGGTTAAGGATGTTTTGATAAATAACCAAGCTGACTGGAGAAAAAAACACATAAAGACGCTTGAGATGATTTATGGAAAATCCAAAGGTAAGGAGTACATTTCAGAGATCACTTCGGTTTACAAGAAAAATTGGAAGAGACTTATAGATTTAAATGCTGAGATGATATTAACGATCAGAGACATTTTAAACATAAAAACACCTGTTGTGATCGATGAGGAAGTTTCGGGAATAAAACATGAGCTTTTAATAAACATATGTAAGAAATACAAAGGCGATATATATTTATCCGGTGTTGGAGCAAGAGAATACTTGGATGAGACAAGATTAAATGAAATAAAAAATCAAGGCTTAAATCATGAGTTTGTAAATAATAATTTAACTGCAATGTACCCGTACTCAAGCATTCACTATTTATTCACCAAAGGAAAGAAGTGGGTACTTGATGCGATTTAGAAAGTTTTTATTATTTTCCGCAGTATTTTTTTTAGTTTGGACTGCGTTATTAATTGCTATGTCATACAACAGACATAAATTTTATAAAGAAAAACAAGTGCCAAGCCAGCAAGTTTTAAGATTTAACCCGAAGGTTATTGGATGGATTCCTTTTTGGGATCAGGAAGCTGCGTTTGAGAGTTTCTCAAAGAACACATCTGCTTTTGATTTTGTTTCGTTTTTTTGGTACAGAGTCGATGCAAGCGGAAATCTCAGAACTTATAAATCGACAATTGTCGACAAATCAATAATAGATTTTGCTCACGCGCACAATGTAAAAGTGTTGGCAGTTGTAGCGAATTTAGTAGACTATGGAGAAGGAGAGGGTTTCGATGATAGCAGGGTTGCCAGAGTTATCTCAACTCAAGAGAAAAGAGTCAAGCACATAAATGATTTGCTCACTCTAGTAGATGAAAATAATTTAGATGGAATTGATATTGATTATGAAGCATTGAAGGTATCAGAAAGGGAAAACTTTAGTCTATTTATTGAGGAACTTTCGAAAAGCTTACATAAAAAGGGGAAAGTATTGGGAGTTGCTATCCACCCTAAGACTTCAGAAAATGACCCCCAGGAAAACAACGGTGCACATGCTCAGGATTTATTACGGATTTCTAAAGCGGCAGATCAAATGTATTTTATGACCTATACCCAGCACGAACTATTCTCAGAACCCGGCTCAATCGGGGAATTTGGGTGGATAAGAAGAGTGCTAAGTTACGCAATTGGCGAAGTAGGAGTGCCGCCTGAGAAGGTCTTTCTTGGCATAGGACTTGATGGGGTTAAATGGCGAGTCGGATCAGACAAATCTTATGCAGGGATAAGTGACGACCTTAAGTTCTTCGATATTTTATCTACCGCACAAGAAAATGGAGCGGAGACTAAATGGGACAGTCCTTCAAAAAGCCCTTACCTTGAGTATTTACAAAGTGGACAAAAGTATGTAATATGGTTCGAAAATTCAGAGAGTGCTTCAGCCCGTTTTGATTTGGCAAAGGAATTTAGAGTCGGAGGCCTTGCCTTCTGGAGATTGGGCGGAGAAGACCCAAGAGTCTGGGAAGAAGTAGGTAAGCTTAAGAATTAGTTTTAATTATGGATAGAATTGAACGATTAGCAGAAAAATTAGATCATTTGTTAAATGGTCCAGTTATTTCTAGAAGAGGAGCTTTTAAATTAACAGGGATCGCTGGCTTGGATTTAGCACTGAAGGCTTGCTCTTCAAGTAATGGAGGTAGTTCAGCCCCAACGCGAAATGTTGACACTGTATCTGTTATTCCTTCAGCGGAGCCAATAGTAGATCCAACAGCAACCTCAATTACAACAGAGTCAGCCACAACAGAACCAACTATCACCGCAGGGCCCCCAACAACGCCAACTGTAACAGAATCCACTACTACAGCGCCAGTAGAAGGTATCTCAATTGATCCCGAAATACGACAAATTGCAAAAGAAGCTTTTCAAAAAGGATACGAAGAATGGAAAAGCGCCTGGGTTAGAAATGAGGGATTAGGAGACGCTGATGAACTTCGTGCGATATGGGACAAAGATAAAAGAAATTCAAATTCAGAAGTTGTTGCATACAGTATGATATACGCAGTTAATGCTGAAGATAAGCCTACATTTGACTCGTTATGGAAATATGCCAAGTCTCATTTAAATTCGGATGGGCTTATGAGCAATGAAATAAATGCAGATAATACTCCGGCTGATGATAGTTCCGCAGCAGACGCTGATCTGGATATAGCTTATGGACTTATTATTGCTGATAACATATGGGGTGGATACAGAGATGACGCAACGAGAATGATTGAAAATATTTTAAAGCATGACGTTGAGCCGGGGTCATATGTTTTAAAAGGCGGGAATGATTGGGGAGGATTTTATGAAACAAACCCTTCATACTATTCCCCTGCATATTATCAGTTGTTTAAAGAGTACACAGGAAATACCGATTGGGATCGCGTCACAGAGGCCGGACGGCAAGTTTTTGCTGCAATCAAAGCAAAACGCCAAACTCTTCTGCCGCCAGATTGGACAACTGCAGATGGAAGTATGGTGCCTCAAAGAGGAGGGAACAACGATAAATTCGGATATGAAGCAATTCGTATCCCATGGAGACAAGGGATGGCAGCGCTATGGTATGAAGATAAAGACGCGATAGCTCAACTACAGCAGATTAATGCATTTTTTGAGACAGAAAATCCAGATCAAATCCGAGGAGGTTATGATCCTAAAACCGGTACCCCACTGGAAACTGAATACGTCGAGGTAGCCTTTGTCGCCACAGCAGCAATGGCGGCGGTTATCTCCACTAAACCAGGATATCAAAAACATCTTTTGGAAAATACAATTACACTAAGAAGCCCTGATTATTCTACCAATGAAGGCATGCGATTAAATGCACTTCTTTTTCTAAGCGGAGGAATGAAGCATTAGTTTTATGAAACAGATTTTACATAATACGCCTTACCTTGATGAGCAAGAAATAAAAGCAGTTGCAAGGACTCTGAGGAGTAAGTGGCTTATACCAAATAAGGAAGCTAGGAAACTTGAGAACAATATTAAAAATTATGTCAAAGGAAAATATGCCGTTGCGACAAGTTCAGGTTCTGCCGCTCTTCATCTAAGTCTAATCGCACTCGGGGTTGAAAAAGGAGATGAGGTTATAGTTCCAACTTATGTCTGTACTGCACTTCTTAACGCAATATATTATATGGGTGCTGCTCCTGTAGTCGTAGATATTGAAAAAAATTGGTTCACAATTGATCCTCTGGAGATTAAGAAAAAAATTAATAAGAAAACAAAAGCAATTATTGTTCCTCATGTTCTTGGATTTCCGGCAAAAATCGATGAGATCAAGAAATTTAAACTTCTGATAGTCGAAGACTGTGCGCACTCTCTTGGAGGTTTCTATAAAGGTAAACCTCTGGGATCATTCGGAGACATAACCATCTTCTCATTTTATGCAACAAAAGTAATAACCACGGGTCATGGAGGAATGCTTGTAACTAATAATAAAAAATATTACAAAATCGTCAGAGATCTGATCCATTATGATCGTCGTAAGAATTACAGAGTAAGATATAATTATCAGCTGACAGATTTTGCCGCCGCTATTGGCAATGTGCAGTTTAAAAGGATTGATAATTTATTTAAGAAAAGAAGATATATTGCTTCGAAATACACCCCTGTGCTTAAAAAACAAAAAGAAATTGAGTTTTGGCCAAAAAAAGAGGATAAAAATTTAAATCACTATCGCTTTATAATTAAATTCAAAGATAAAAAAACCAGAGATTCGTTTAAATTAAATCTTGCAAAAAAAGGAATCTCAACAGTCATTCCCATTGAAAACTATCAGCTTTTACATCGTTACCTGAAATTGCCTAAGAAAGATTTTCCAAATGCAGAGGATATATCAAATACGACCCTTGCTCTTCCTATCCACCCAAGCTTAACTGAAGATGAGATTTCTACCATTACAAAAGCCCTTAAATTGCTTTTCTAATTACTTTCTCTCCGGACTGCTCCACGTGCCCTTCGATTTAACCAGAAATGCCAAAGGCAGAGTATATGTATAGATGATAGCATCAACATAGCGAAGAAAGAAAAAGCCAAGACCATAAATAAGCATTTCAGGTTTTCTCTCCGCAGCCGCTGCAATTATAGTAAGGACATAATCCATAAGGAATAGTCCAATGAGAAGATCAAGGAATGTTAAGTAAGATGATACAAGGGGAATGCTTATCGGATTGAAGGAATGAAGAATGAAAATAAATATTAAAATTGGCACGGACAATATGAAAAACGTATAAAGAAGAAGTTCTATGAGAAAAGACCCCATAGAAAGCCAGAAAAGACTTGGCCAAATGCCGTTTTTCTTAACTGTCTGCCAAAAACCTAAATTCCAGCGTCTTAATTGTTTAGTATAATCTCTAAATGTGTAAGGGTCCTGATGAACTCCAAAAATTGATGGATTATAGGCAATTATTCCAAGTTTTTTTCTGCGCACCTCAAAAGTCATATTAAAATCTTCAATAATAAGATCAGGTGCATCAATTTTAAGTTTCTTAAGAACCCTCGTTCTATAGAGAGATAAACTGCCGGGGATGATATAAGTTACATTGGTGTATTTCCATGTCTGACCAAAACGCATTCCGTATTGTAGAATTCTCCAAAGTCTCAACCTATAAGTAATATAAAATCTCTCAAGCACTTTGTAGTTCTTAAGTCTTGTTACTCCGTGAGTTGCTACCGCCGCTACGTTTTGGTCTTTTAAAAATGGCAATGCATTTTTCAAATAATCTTTACTAACCTCAACGTCCGCGTCGTGAATAATTATTGCTTTGAAGCGGCTTAATAGATGATAGCGTTTCATTATGTAAACCAATGCTCTTGCTTTTCCTCTGTTTGGTCTAATGTCTAAAACCTTGACTTTAAAAGATCTGGCAATTTTAACCGTCTTATCGGTTGAGTAGTCGCTAGCAACATAAATATTTCCCACAGGTAAAATCTTCCTAAGAGATCTTATTGCTTTTGCGATCGTTCGTTGTTCATTATGCGCGGGAATGACTGCCGCAACGTCTTTTGGCAAAATTGGTTTTGACGGCCGACCCCTCTTTCTTTTATCAGAATGCGGGATTCTCTCGAACAAAAATCTAGCTATTCCTACAATTAGCCAAAAAGAAAAATTATATCCTGCAAGCGTAAGGAACGCTAAAACCCAAACCATCGTACGGTCCTTTCTAAACCTTCATCAAGGCCTACCTTAGTGTACCAATTAAGTTTGTTTGCTTTTCTCAGGTCGGGGAGACGGCGGTTGTGGTCATGAGACGGACGACTAATATTTATTGTTTTACTTTTAGATTTTGTAATTTTTATCATGAGCCCAGCCAGGGTATTTATACTTATTTCTTTGTTACTCCCGAGATTATAAACTTCGCCCTCCCCCCCCTTGTCCATAAGAAGAACTAAACCTTTTATTAGATCGTCAACGTAACAAAATGTTCTTGTTTGCCTGCCATCTCCTTGAACTGTCAGAGGCTGGTTTTTACTAATTTGTTTTAAGAATTTTGGAATAACGCGCGTATCGTTAATAGACATCAGGGGTCCGTAGGTATTAAACACCCGGACAATTCTTGCATCCAAATTATATTTTCGAACGTAAGTCATAATCAGACTTTCGGCAAATCTTTTTCCTTCTTCATATGGACTTCTAATACCTACAGAGCTGACATTGCCTGTATAGTTTTCGTTCTGCGGAAAAACTTTGGGATCACCATAAACTTCAGAAGAACTTGTGAATATAAACTTTGCCTTGTGTTTTCTGGCAAGTTCTAAAACATTCATTGTTCCGATCGCGGAGGTAAGTAGCATTTCTCTGGCAAGTTTTGTGAGATTCGGAACGCCGGTCGGACAGGCAAGATGGAAGATATGCCCAATTGATGATTGATGATTGATGATTGATGAAGGCAAAGGTTTTATTATGTCGCGTTTGATAAATTTGAAATTGGGATTTTTAAGTAGCGGTTTAATACTTTCCCCGTTTGAAGTAATTAGATTATCAATTACTACAACCTTATCGCCATTTTCAAGAAGCTTTCGAACTAAACTTGCGCCTATAAAACCCGCGCCGCCTGTTACTAAAACATGTTTCATATTCCATACACAAACGGAAAACCGTTTTTGCGCAGTACATTACGTGTATCAAGGATAGGCTTTTGATGCGAGGTAAGTTTTGCATAGTCGATATTCTCATGGTCTGTCGTGATAATAATAACGTCATTTTCAGAAAGCGTTTTATCGGTCAGCTCCACAGATACGTGGTCGTTCCATGAAGGTACATATGGGTCGTGGTAAGAAACATTGACATTCTTTTCTTCCAAGAGTTTCCAAATTTTAAGCGATGCTGATTCGCGTTGATCGCCGATGTCTTTTTTATATGTAAGCCCGAGAAGCAAAACCTTGTAAGTTGCCTTGTGTCCGTTTGTTTTTTTCAAAATCTCAAGAGCTTTGGTGACTACTTTTTTTGGTTGTTCTTCATTCACTCTACCTGCGTCTTCAACTATGGTAAGTGAGATTCCCCGTTTTCGCGCATCCGAAAGCAGGTAATATGGATCAACTGGGATACAGTGTCCGCCAACCCCAGGACCGGGATAATGCGGCAGAAATCCATATGGTTTTGTGGCTGCCACATTTATCACTTCATGTATATCAACACCCAGACTTTTTGCGTATGGAACAAGTTCATTAATAAAGCTTATATTGACAAGTCGGAACGTATTCTCAAGAATCTTGGACATTTCGGCTGCCTCAATAGAGGAAACGGGGACTACCTTTTCAACAAAACTCTGAAAAAACTTACAGGCAAGATCACTGGATGTGTTGCTTAAACCGGCTACTACTTTTGGAGTATTACATATAGTATATTTTTTATTTCCCGGATCGACTCGCTCAGGAGAAAAAGATAGAAAAAACTCTTCTTCTTCTTTTTTTAACCCTGACGTCTGAAGCATTGGAAGAGCAATATTTCGGGTGGTACCGGGTGCTACGGTGCTCTCGATAATAACAAGTGATCCGGGTTTTAAATATTCGGCTGTCTTCGAAAGCGCGTCCTGAAGAGGTTCAAGATCGGGTGACTTGTTCTCGTGTATCGGAGTAGGAACACAGATACAAATGATACTGCATTTTGAGAGTAGAGTAATGTCGGTAGTAGCGGTATAATTATGGATTTTTTGTTTGTTAACATGATTAGCGCGGGTCGTACTTCTGGTGAATCCAAAAACCCGAAATCCTGCAGTAGCAGCTCCTTGAGCAAGTGCTCCACCGACGTACCCAATTCCAATAATGCCAACAACAGCTTTTCTTGTTTTAATTTTTTCAGATAAAATCTTTTTGTAATTCATCGATAAAGCCTGCAAAAAAAAGGCAACCCCGTTTGAACTGGGATTGCCTCCGTTTGCGGTCAGCAATTTAACTCAATTGATAAAAGATATTAACTTGACTTGATTGTAAGAATTATCGTAGCTTTTGTCAACAATCATTTGAAATCTGCTATAATTTTCAATATCAACTTGTCAGTCGGGACTGTAGACTTGACGATGCTATAGATAACTGTTATTAATAATATATAGATATTCTTAAGGAGGTATAAGTAATGCAGGATAATGGAACACCAGAGGCAGTTGAGCCCCAACAACGAGGAACGTTGGACAGCACGGAACCCGTTACCACCCAAGCGGAGTTTAGTCCGCCGTCAGGAGTGGCTGTTACGCCAGAGAGCTTACCTTTGGGAGAAAAATACTCAGGACTTGCGGCAAGATTTAGGGAATTGGGGCAAAAACAGCTTGACGGTGTTTTAAGCGAGGAAGAAAGAAGGGAGCGCGAAAACCTGAATCAGATGGCGAGTTTTGGATTGTTCGAAGCAAATTTGTCAGAGAAACAATTAGAGGCAAAAGATGCAGCATACAAAGCTCTTATCGAAGCAGAAGCTAAAGAATTAATTGATCCACAAGCATCAGCAGAAAGATACAGATTGCTGGGCAGAAAAAAAATTGAATCAGTTCTGACTGACGCAGAAAACAAAGAATATAACCGTCTCGAAGGCTATGCAAAGCGAGGTAAATTTGTACTAACTCAAGCAGCCTAGTAACAAAAGCCTTTTTTCAACTTATAGGTCGGTTATAAAGTAGAGAGCTCGAATCTTGACCTCCATTAGGATATAATCCTCTTATGTCCTTATCAATCGGGATCGTTGGCCTGCCAAATAGTGGGAAGTCCACACTTTTTAATGCGCTTTTAAAAAGACAGATCGCACAAGTTGGTGAATATCCGTATACGACAATTGAACCAAATGTGGGTGTAGTTGAGGTGCCTGACGAAAGACTTGATAAAATTGCCGCAGTCGCAAATATTAATAAAAAAGTACCTGCTTCAATAAAATTTATAGATATAGCAGGTCTGATCAAAGGGGCGCATGCCGGCGAAGGTTTAGGAAATCAGTTCTTAGCTCATATAAGAGAAGCAGATGCGATTTTACATATTGTAAGGGTCTTTGAAAACCCGAGTGTTTTGCATCCTTATCAGAAAATTGACCCAATAATCGATGTTGAAACTGTTAATCAAGAACTTGAATTAGCAAGCATAAAAAAGCCAACGATTTATGTATTAAATGTTTCCGAAAAAGATTTAAAAAAAGCCATGCCTGCCGGCAGGCAGGATTTCAGCCTTCCGTTTTCATTCATTAAAATCTGCGCAAAACTAGAAGCAGAACTTTCAGATCTTTCAGAATCAGAACAGGAGGGCTATCTTAGGGAGCTAGGTGTTGATCCTTCGGCCCATTCGACAAACTCAGGGCAAGCAAGTTCAGGATTAGATCAAGTTATTGTAGAATCTTACAAATTATTAAATTTAATAACTTTCTTTACGATTGTTGGCGGGAAACAGACTCAAGCATGGCCAATTAAAAACGGCGCAAACATTATCGATGCGGCGAATTTAGTCCACACAGATTTTGCCAAACACTTTATTAAAGCAGAAGTAATTTTAGTTGGGGATTTATTATCTGTTGGCGGGTGGAAAAATGCAAAAGAGGAAGGGAAAATAAGGCTTGAAGGAAGGGATTATATAGTAAAAGACGGAGACGTGATTGAATTTAAAATCGGATAGTAATTTTGCCCCCGGATCAGGGAACTATAAGCGAATAGTTCGATACGAGAATTATTTTTTCAATCTCATTCTGCGAATTTAATTTAAAGCCGACCGCATACTTATCAGAAGAAATTCCAATTATCATATCGGAGGAAAAATTTTGAGGGTTATTTTGTATAAGCTTTGCTCTTGTGGAGTTGTTTTCGGAAAAATCCCAAGTTCCGCTACTTGAGTTAAGATATGACATTTGCCCTGTTGCCTTCGCTTTACTGATCTGTCCACAACATTCTGAAGCGTATAGAATGACACTCACAGTATCGGACATATATCCTTCTAAAGCCGCATAATTTTTGGAAGATACAGCTGCAATAATGTTCTCAGAAACATAACTTCTTGTATTTTTTGGAACCGAGGTAGGAGACATGCCTTCTGTTAGGATTTGTGTTGGTGCTGAGCTTATGTATTGTGTCGGGGCGGGAGTTGGATTTGGCGGTATCTCATTTTGGTTTTTGCCAAAATAATAAGCTCCTCCTACAAATGCAATTAGAATGATGCCAACAGCAATACCAATAAATAAATTCCTCACGATGCTCCTTTTATATCATAAAGGAAGATGAAAGACAAGAGTGGGGGCTTGCTTTTTCATTTTTAAATATGCTAGGATGAGTGGGCAATGCGCGTTTACGAATTAGTTTTAGTTCTTAAAACCTCGCTTTCGGAGACAAACAGAAAAAAACTTTTAGAGACCATTAAAGGCTTTTTGCCTGATTTTAAAATTGTCAAAGAAGAAGAATGGGGGCAAAAACCCCTTGCCTATTCTATTACAAGGGAGATCGCAGGATACTATCTCAATTGGGTTTTTGAGCTAAAAGGAGAGCTCCCAAAAGATTTTGAAAAAAAACTTATTACAAACGACAATATTTTAAGACACTTACTTCTTAAAAAGAAGTAAGAAAATTGACCTAATTAACCTAATCGCTCTAATTATTCTAAGCGCTTAGGTCAATTAGAAATTAGTAATTAGAAATTTTAAGGATATGGCTAGGAGTTTGAACAGAGCACAAATTATTGGAAATTTAACGAGGGATCCGGAGCTTAGGTACACTCCAAACGGAACTGCTGTCTGCTCTTTTAGTGTTGCTACAAACAGAAGATGGACTACCGAAACAGGAGAAAAAAGAGACGAGGCTGATTTTCACAGAGTAGTCGCATGGAATAAATTGGCCGAAATCTGCAGCCAGTTTCTGGTTAAAGGGCGAAAGGTCTATCTCGAGGGGAGACTTTCTACAAGATCCTGGAACGCTCAGGACGGAACACAAAGATCAACAACAGAGATAATAATATCCGATATGATTTTACTTGACTCAAGAAGACCCGAGGAAGAGAAAATGGAGGAAAAACCAGAGGAAGTAGCCGAAGAAACAAGCGGTAAAAAATTGAAAGGAAAATCAACCCCGCCAAAGGCGGGGCCAAAGGGCAAAAAAGAGCCTGGATCCCAGGAAGTACCAGAAGAAGCTCCTAACGAAGAAATTGCTCCGGACGATATCCCATTTTAACACTAGCCCCTAGCAACTAGTTTTAACCAGTTGTCAAATCTTGAAGAAATTGTTAGAATTGTATTCTGTCTAGCAATTAGTTTATGGCTAAAAAGAGAATAAAAATTCGTAAACCTAAAACAAAAGGAGTCTGCTATTTTTGTAAAGACAAAAAAGAACCGTCGTTTAAAGATACAGCGGTTCTTAAAAGATTTTTAAGCGAGCGAAACAAGATTATTCCAAGAGGTCGAAGCGGTGTTTGTGCAAAACATCAAAGAGTTGTTTCAAAAAAAATAAAACAGGCAAGACATTTGGCTTTATTGCCGTTTACGGCTCGAGAAATTTAAACCCTTTTTTGATAATGACTTTGTTGTCCATACCTCTTGAAGAAGATTTTGTTCCAAAGGTTAAAACAGGTGATAATGTAGCCTTAGGCCAGGTTATAGCAGAAAGAACCATAGAAAATGATGAAAGAGGAGATTTAGGCAAGCTTCTCGGCGTTTCTCCCGGTCAAGTCTTAAAATATCTTATCAAAAGACCCGGAGACAAAGCAGAAAAAGGCACGATTCTCGCAGTTAAAAAAGGATTCTTAGGTATTGGAGGAAAAAAAATCGCAAGTCCGATAACAGGAACAATTTTTAAGTTTGATGAAAAGACAGGATTTATCTACATAAGAGGAGAAAAAAAGAGCGCAAATGTAGAAAATTTATTTTCGCCTGTTGATGGAGTTGTTAAATTGTGCGATAATGAAAAAATTGTAATAAAGACTGACAAAGATGCGATTTTGGCAGATAGGGTTTGCGGAAAAGGAATTATACAAGCTCAACTGGTTTTAATAGGCAACAAAGAGGTAGATTCGCAGGATTTGGATGGGGAGATTAGAGGAAAAATAATTTTAGGAAAAGCTTTTCCAAGAGAGGCAATATCAAAATCAATAGGGCTTGGGATAGCGGGGCTAGTTTCTGTGAATATTAAAGATGAAGATTTGGATGATTTAGAAAAAAAGATGATAAAAACACCAGTATTTGTGGTAAGTGGTGAAAATTTTGAAAAACTTGCAAAGCACAATGGTAAAAAAATTTATATGGACTGCGAAAAGAAGATAATTATTATTTATGAAGGATAGGCTGCGAGGTTTTCAAATTATAATCCTTATTCTAATAGCTTTTTTTGGCGGCTATTATTTTGGGCTTAATAAAATTTCCTTAGACTGGAAAAATTATAAACCAGCCCTATCAATATCAAGTAAAGAACCTCCGCCTTCCTTATCTAATCTGGATTTTTCCAACTTTTGGACAGTATGGCAGAGCCTTGAGAGTAATTATTATGATAAATCCAAATTAGATCCTTCTAAAATGCTAAACAGTGCGATATCGGGGCTAGTTCAGAGCATCGGAGACCCGTATACAATTTATCTTCCTCCTGTCTCAAATAATGATTTTAAACAGGGGCTTGCAGGGCAATTTCAGGGAATCGGAGCAGAACTTGGAATAAAAGATAAGAAGATTATTGTTATTGCGCCTTTGGACTCAAGCCCGGCGCAAAAGGCGGGCATAAAAGCAGGGGATACAGTTCTTAAGGTAGACGGCGCATCCATAGAAGGCTGGACGCTCTCTCAGGCTGTTTCGAAAATAAGAGGGGCTAAGGGAACTGTTGTTACGCTCTCTATCCTTCATAAAGACTCAAAAACTCCGCAGGATATAAAAATAATAAGAGATGTAATTGTGGTGAAAAGCATAGACGGTTTCATAAAAAAAGTTAAAGATATAGAAAATATTAAATTATCCTCACTTCTTAAATCCCATGAGAATGATGAGATTATTTATCTTAAGCTCTCCCAGTTTGGAGATAACACAAATAAAGACTGGCTCGCTCTTGTTAATAACCTCAACTTAAAAGTTGCGAACAACCCAAATTTTAAAGGAATAATTCTGGATGTACGAAATAATCCCGGAGGATACTTAACAGATGCAGCTTTTATAGCATCGGAATTTCTAAAGGAGGGGACGCCTGTTGTGATACAGGAAAGTGGGCAGGCAGAGCGGTCTATTCTTAAAGCTTCAAGAAGAGGGTTATTTGTAAATACACCAATTGTGATTTTGATCAATAAAGGGAGTGCCTCGGCAAGCGAGATTGTCTCCGGAGCCTTAAGGGATAATGGTAGAGCAAAACTAGTCGGAGAGACATCTTTTGGAAAAGGAACAATCCAAGAGGCTCGGGATTTGGGGAATGGAGCCGGGCTTCATATAACTATTGCAAAATGGCTTACGCCAAACGGAACTTGGATAAACGGGAAAGGACTGGTCCCGGATATATCTGTTTCGCTTGATCAAAAAGACCAACCCCGCGATTCTCAACTTGAAAAAGCAATAGAAGAATTAGTAAAATAATCACACATGAGAAGGTTAATAATTCTTGCCGCTATTTTAGTTGCTGTTTTATTCATTTTAAGCGCTGTAGCAAATTATCTGCCTCAGGCTCTTAAAAATCCCGAAGCGCCTTCGCAAGAAAAAGTAAAAATTGTTACAGAAGAATCTATAGTAATAGATGCTGTTAAAAAAGTTGGACCCTCGGTTGTAACAGTTGTTGAAGTTTCCTCGTCCTCCCGTCAGTTTTCTTTTGGACCTTTTTCAATCTTTGAATCTCCCGCGCAACCGCAGTCCCAAAATATTGGATCTGGGTTTATGGTTTCAAAAGACGGGTTTATTGTAACAAACAAACATGTCGTGGGAGACAGCGGAGTTTCTTATCAGATAATAACCGCAGCCGATAAAAAATACGATGTTCAAAAAATCTACAGAGACCCGCTAAATGATATTGCAATTCTTAAAATCGACCCCTCCCAAAATCCGCCTCAGAAATTAAAGCCTGTTGAAATGGGCGATTCATCAAAACTTGTAGTAGGTCAGTTTGCAATTGCAATCGGAACAGCGCTTGGTGAATTTAGAAATACTGTAACAACAGGAGTAATATCTGGGTTAGGCCGGGGGATTACAGCAGGATCGGAATTTGAAGGGTATGTTGAGCGGCTTGATAATGTTATACAAACATCTGCGGCAATTAATCCCGGAAACAGCGGAGGCCCTCTTTTGAACTCCTCTTCGCAAGTTATCGGAATAAACACCGCAATTGCAAGGGGAGGACAAAATATCGGATTTGCGCTTCCGATAAACGTTGTTAAAGATTCGCTTAAAAATTTTAATGAAAGCGGCCAGTTTAACAGGCCGTATTTGGGAATTGCCTATAAGATTATAGATCGGGATGTTGCTCTTTTAAATAATGTCCCGGAGGGCGCTTTTGTTCAGGAAGTTATCGCTGGTTCCTCGGCAGAAAAGGCAGGAATTGAGAAAGGAGATATAATTATAAAAATCGACGGCAAAAGGATTGAGGGCAAAACAGACGTTGCAGGCATAATTTCAAGAAAAAAAGTAGAAGACAGCATAAATATTACAGTTTGGAGAAATGGGAAGACAATTGACACAAAAGCAGCTCTAAAACCCGCCCCGAGTAGGTAGCTTATGGTTTCGATTCAAAAAGATATCTCTTTAAAAGACCTCAACAATTTCAAAATCGGGGGCAGAGCCAAGTATCTTCTTAAGGTTTCAAGCGTTGAGGAGTTAATCGAAGGCCTTAAACAATGGAAAAAAATCTCAAAAAAATCACCTTCGCAGGATATGTTTATCTTCGGTGGGGGGACGAATGTCTTAGTAAGCGATAAAGGATTTAATGGACTTGTTATTCACAATAAAATAAAAGAGATCAGGATATTGGGTTATTGTAACCTCGCAGGTTGCACGCACGAAACCTGCGAGGTTGGCGAGGCTGGCAATATTAAGATTTTAGCCGGCGCCGGTGTTTTATTGGAGGATTTGCTCAATTTTTGTGTTCAAAATTGTCTATCCGGACTTGAGTGGGCAGGAGGTCTTCCTGGCACAATCGGCGGCGCTGTCAGGGGGAATGCTGGAGCATTTAAAGGGGAAATAAAAGATAGTGCTTACGAAGTCGAAAGTCTCTCAACCTACGAGGTTGGTAATCTCGCAACCTACGAGGTTAGAAAAAGAAAAAACTCAGAGTGCAATTTTGGGTATAGATCAAGTATTTTTAAAGACGGGGAGGGGAAAAGTGAAATTATAATCTCAGTGGAATTAAAACTTCAAGGGGGCAATAAAGATTTAATTAAAAGACAGATCGAGAAAAAGATCAATTATCGGAAAGAAAGACATCCTCTAGAATACCCAAATATAGGAAGTATTTTCAAAAACATCCCAATCGAAAAAGTTCCCCAAAAATTATTAGGAGGACTAAGTAGTTCGATAAAAGATGATCCTTTTCCTATTTTGCCAACAGCTAAACTTTTAGCAGTAGCAGGTTTAAAAGGGAAAAGACAAGGAGGCGCAATGGTCTCCGAAAAGCATCCTAATTTTATTGTCAATCTTGGCAACGCGACATCGGAAGATGTAAGAAGTTTAATTGGAGAAATAAAAGAGATTATAAAAGAAAAATACAAGCTGGAACTAGAGGAAGAAATCACTTATCTTAATTAAATCCTAAATTCTAATATCTAAATACTAAACAATATTTAAATTCTAAATCCTCAAATCCCAGAACTATTTAGATTTTTCAAGAATCGATCCAAAGATTTTCATAAGTTCTGTTGCTTCCTGAATGAGCAGATCTTTTTCTTTTTGTTCTCCTTGCAAAGGTTCTGAAAGAGTAAACCAAAATCTGCTTTCTTTAGCTTCCTTCTTGCAAATTTTAGCTCTCATTATGAAATCTTTTTTGCTTAGCGCTTCATTTGCTTCTATATAATTTGCTCCAACAGATCCTACGGATCTTGCTAATTGTTTTCCATTTTCGATATTAGTAATAGTCTTGGGTAAATGGTTTATATACTTATTGGCCCTCTTGGCAAAATTTAAGCATCGTTCTTCTAGGTCATACCGTTTATTATTTGTGATCTGGTCCATTATTATTTGTTTAGGATTTCGGATTTAGTGTTTAGAATTTCCTTAGCGCTTTGCGCTAGGGTGCTACTTCCTGATAAATTGCATTCTGTCTTTTTATTACCTCCGGAGCATTTAGAATAAAATCTGGCCTTTCTGATATCGAAAATACAGGACAGGAAAGATTTCCTCCGCAAAGATCTCTTAAGTTTTGGAATGATCCGCCCGTAAGTCCTGCATTAACTACAATTGTGCCGGCAACATTTAGTCGTAAATCCGCTCCCACCATGCAGTCGTTTGTACCCTGGATTATAAAACTCTTATCCGTACTATAGAAGCCTTCAATATCAGGGGTTGTTGATGAAATAACTGCTTCTCCTACGGTTTGGTCTACATAAATGTTGCCAGAGACAATAAAGGTTGCGGTTGAACCATTTGGTACGAGGATTTTACCGCGAATGTAGAGATTTCCGTTGACCAAGATTACATAATTTGATGAGGCTAGGAATGTAAAAGCGTTAAGGTAGAGATCAGAATTTGCCTTGTAAAGACCGTGAGAAAATCCTGCGGGTAAAGTGCAGTTTGAAAGGGTACATACGGTTGAAAGATCCGTTGGTGTTAGACCTGCTTGTTTTATAACAGATAAGACATATGCGTAAGAAGTTGCAAAGCCGCCTCCTCTTGTGGGAGCAAAAACTTCCGGATAGGTAGTTCCCCCCACGACCCAGTTCGTAGATGAGGCCTGTCCTTGACCAAAGGAATATGAGCTGTCTCCAGACATAATGATTCCCGGAGTTGTGCAAACGACTGAAATAGATGCATTGATAGATGCATTTGGCCCGCCACAGAGAACAGGATCAGCGGTTATTGGTATGGGGTCATCAAAGCCAGTATCAAATCTTATATCTGTACAGGTTGACTGGATCCATGGATTTGAATTGGTTATGCCAAAGTTAAGATTTGAAATGCTTCCTCCACCGCAAGTTGCGCTGTTTGAACCGCCAACAGAACAAGATGCCCCAACCGTAACCGTAAAAGAGGGCGGGGGACCGTTTAGAGGATATGTTAGTTGATATCCAGAAGGAAGATCTGTGTAAGAAATTGTATATGTTCCTTCTATTAAACCGTCTACAGTGTAAACCCCAGTACCAGAGGGAGCAGATACAGTTCCTTCTGTTGAGGAAATAGTGATTGCGCCTGTGTAGTTTGTCTCCCCTCCATTCTTGAGCCGATTTTTATCGGCGTCTACAAATACATTTCCAGAAATTGTGTATGTTGGGGGTGCAGTAACAAAGTAGATTTTAGATATCCTATTATTAGTTAACTCCTCCATTTCGTCAATGACGTCCGGCGAATCAGCCAAAATTTGGACCGTCTTTGTTCCAGCGGTTAAGGGAGCGGTGAAAGGTATAGTCACGGATCTCTGTTCATTGGCGGCCATTTCTGTTTGGTCTATCTTACAAGGGGTCGGGGTACAATCACTTAGTTCTCCAAGATTGGGAGAGCTGGTGCGGTCCGGCCAAAGATCAATCCTAAAATTAACCCCGGGTGGCGTGGTAATAGAACTGTTATTTTTTAAGGTAAAGACTGCTTCTAACGACTCTCCTGCTTCGGAAGCTAAATACACCGTGATACGGATATGGTCAATGTATGCAATTGCGTCATCACCCTCATTCCTGGCCGAGACTGCCACCCCAAAATTGGAATTATTGATATCGGCCGGTGTCCAGGTTAGGACCCACAGGTAGGTACCTGAGCCATAGCTTGTATAAGCATCCGATTCTGGCCAGTAACTACTGCCTGCTCTGTTACTTCCGCCAATTGTTCCATCGGCTTTGACAAGTCTGATGACATCATCTACTATTCTGGGATTGCCGCCCCAGCCTTCTTCTTCGGCCCTGCGTTCTACCTCAACGAGAATACCATTGATGGTAGAACCGGGTAGAATGTTAAAACCAAAGCCTTGAGCCTTAAGATAACGGGAACTGGGATTACCGTCCAGTGAAACAGAGGCGCGCTGGCTATTGGAAGTCTGAGCATAGGTTGGATTTGACCAACTTGCGCCCGAGCCGCCATTGGTATCAAAGCTACTGCCATCTCTTGGTGTTATCGGGCCTGCGGCAACCGACTGGACACTAAGATTTGAGACAACCAGGTCTGGCTTGTTGAATCTTATCCCAAAATTAGCTGTGGCATCGGGCGGGAGGGTTCTGGTGACAGGATTTGAAGTGGTTAAGATATAGCCAGAAGGTACAGTAAGAGTAATTGTATAGGTTCCGGAAGCTAGACCTGGAAAACCGTAAGATCCACTGGCGCCTGTAGTATCAGTCTCACCGCCGGGTCCGGTTAGGGTAGCCCCGCTGTATCCCGGTTCTCCTGTGTCCTTAGCCCCACTCCCATTAGTGTCCACAAATACAGTTCCAGAGATGGTTGATAGGGGTTGTATCCCAAAATTAGCTGTGGCATTGTTCGGGAGGGTTCTGGTGACAGGATTTGAAGTGGTTAAGATATAGCCAGAAGGTACAGTAAGAGTAATTGTATATGTTCCGGAAGCTAGACTTGAAAAAAGGTAAAATCCAGAGTTGTCTGTATTCCTAAAAGCACCGCCGGTTATGGTTATGCGAGCGCTCTGGAATCCATCTTCTAATATGTCCTTAAACCCATTCCCATTGGTATCTACCCAAACAGTACCAGAAATGTCGTATGTTGAGGGAGCTCGAGTTGGAGTGGGAGTTGGAGCGCCAGTCGGGGTTGGAGTTGGAGTGGCTGGCACACGTGAACAACAGCAAAGAGGTGCACCAATATTACTTGCACATTCATATTGACTAGGCGATCCATCATAGTTTCCACCGCATGCACCTTGGCATATTCCATAATAATAACCACTTGCAATGCACGCAGCATTGCATGAAGAGGCAGGTGTGGGAGTTGGGGTTGGGGTTGCTGCTACAGTTGTGACTGTGACAGTTACAGCATCGTTTGATCCGCAATTAACCCAGCCGGGATCAATCCCGAAAGGATTACCTGTGCATTGTTGGCCATTTACATTGTAAGCGTTGACAACTACGTAGTAAGTACCGGTAGCAGTCGGAGTCCACGTTCTGGAAAATGACCCAGTTGAGCCCGAAAGCGCAGCTACGGGATTAAGAAGAGTCCAGGATTGAGAACCGGTTGGCGACCAATAAATTTCTCCGGATGCAAGCGAACTGGTTGAGTCTTGGTTGGCGGTTGCAGTAAAGCTGCCTGATTGGCCAAGTGTAATGGAAGTGGGTCCGTTGATTGCGGCAGTAGGAGGATTCGGTCCTGCCGTACAAATGCCACTCTGGCAAGTATATCCCGCAGAACAATTATTAACTGTGCATTGTTGGTTGGGAGCAGTTGTTTGAGTGCAGGATCCTCCTCCGCTGTAGGCTGTATAGACACAGCTTGTTTGCGTTCCATTATTTGTAGAGCAGGTATTTGCCGGCGCGCTGCAGGCTCCAGAACAAGAAACCCCAGTATTACAATCTGGAGGGGGGGCGTACTTTGCGCAAGCCGCATCTCCGCAGGCAGGATAGCCTCCGAAGCCACAGAACTCCGTCGCTGTTCCCGCAGGACAATAACCTTCCCATGGAGGATTTGTGGTATCAACAGCATATGCCACGCAAGCCCCATCAGCTCTTCCTGTCGTAGTATCACAGCAGGTTTTATATATGCCTCCGACTGAGCAATCGCAATATCCAGCGTTTAGATAAGGCCAACTACTCGTACACTTATCCCCGGTTGAGCAGGTAGCGGATGCAAATGGAAGCCATGCCTTATAACCTAAAAAAGCTACATAATAACAGCCTGAATATACATGCTTTTCCCAGGCGTTACCGCCGGTACAAGCAGTTCCACAATCTGTTACACCAACAGACGAACTGTTCCAACAAGTCTGGATGGAGCCAGCGCAGAATGAATCAGCTACCTGGTCGGCGGAGGGCGGAGAGGAATCGTATGAGTAAGAGAAAGAAGCATAGGCACTGCCAGATAAGAAGACAAAAAATAGAAAAGTTACTGCGGGGACAGCCAAAAATTTGCTTAACTTCATATTACTTTAGAACCTTGGGAAATAACTCTTTCATTTTTCCCTCATCAATAATCGGTCCGTTAGGGCCGGCAGTAGTAATTAGATAAAGAACGTTGTAACCAAAGTCTTTGACGCCTGTATCGCCCACATAGCCAATTATCTCGCCTTGTTTTACGTTTTTCTGTAGCATGCTGTCGAAACTAAAATCTCCTCTGATAATATCAAAAGATTTGTAATTATTAAACGTTAGTGACGCGCTAAAATCAGAAAATGGAGCATCACTCTCTTTAGTTTTGTCTAAAAGACCATCAAATCGAGCAAAAAGAGGAGTGCCAGGGGGCAGATTGAAGGCAATGTACTCATGTTTTAACCCTTGAACTTCTATTGTTATTCTTTTTTCCTGGGAGCAGAATTTTTGTTCTAAGATAAGGCAGGTTCCGGGCTTTGGCCCTGATTTTGATTTCTCAGATATTTTTGGAGAAATATTTTTGAGATTCTTAGGACTAGTAGATTGGAGAACAAGGATTAGAAGCCCAATTATTAATACAATAATTATTCCAATCCAAAAAATTGGTTTTTTAAATAAAACCCCCATAATCTAAAGTTACTATATGCAAAGATTATATGTCAAGGGGAGTAATAATTTTACTACAATTACTTACACTTAGCTTTATTGGCCTGGAGGGGTAGAGGAATAGTCGTAGGATACTGGGGGGTTAACAGGGCCATTATACGTAATCTCTACACTCTCCTTTTCAAATGCCTCGGGAAACAATTCCTTCATTTTTCCTTCATCAATAATCGGTCCGTCAGGACTTGCAGTACTAATTAGGTAAAGAACATTGTAGTCAAAATTCTTGATGCCTGCATCACCCACATAGCCAATTACATCGCCCTGCCTTACTTGCCTTTGTATCATATCGTCGAAATGGATATCTCCTCTAGCAATATCAAAGGATCTATAGTTATCAGGCGTCAGTACTGCGCTAAAGCCGGAAAATGGATCACCGCTCTCTTCGATTTTGTCTAAAAGACCATCAAATCGAGCAAGAATAGGAGTACCTGGGGGTAAATTGAATGCAATGTACTCATGTTTTTCCCCTTGAAGTTCCATTGTTATTCTTTTTCCCTGGGAGCAGAATTCCTGGGGGAGAACTTCACAATTGACTGGGGCTTTAGATACTTCTGTTGGGGTTGGGGTTGGTTCTGGCGGCTTCGCTGTGCTAATAGCAGTTGGGATGGGGGATTCGGCAGCTTGGGTTGCCATAGGGGTTGCCGATGGCATCGGGCTTTCCGTTTTCAATACATCTGCAGTTGGGTTTGGAGTTGTCGTTTCAGCTCCGCCTCCGCAGGCTTCAAGCAAAGCGCTAGCGACGACAGCACCAGCCGCCAAGCCTCCTAACTTCAATAACCTTCTTCTCGACATTCTTCTTGGAGATTTTTCAATTCTATTCCCCATAATACAAAAGCGATTCTATCCTATCTCATAGTCTTTGTCAAGGTTTAAATCACTTTTTCCCTAACCCTTCATCGTGGGGACCAATAGTCAGAACTAAAATTCCTTTCCTCACTAAACTAAAAGTAAAACGGTAGTGTATATCAATTCTTGCCTCGAAATAGTTTGCTCCGGGCATTTTGCGTGCTCGAAGCGAAGGATGACGATAATTGGCTAATAAAAGTTCAAATTGTTTCTTGGTTTTTTCTTGATTCTTCTTTGGAAGCCGTTTAAAAGATCTCTCAGTCCCTTTTGTAAGAAGAATTTGTTTCACTTTATTTTCCTAACGAACTAAAAAATTCATTAAGTTCTTTTTTTGAACGAATCACTGTATAGCGACCTTTTTTGTAATCTTCGATCGATTTTTTATCAGACCATTCCCACCACTCGTCGCTTCCATAGGGCGGTTCCTCTTCAAAAAGTTTTGTCCTAATAGCTTTTATTTCTCTAGTGAGTCTGTCAAGACGAGTAAGAATTTCCTCGATTGTTTCTTGAGATACGGTAATTGTCTGATTCATACTATTATTTTACCATGTTTCTTGGGTGAGTCAAGGGAGTGTTCTGGCTGATCACATCGGTAAGACTTTAAAGAAGTTTTCTTGAGCATACCCTAGGGGTGTTTTGGTACGATTCTACTATCCAAGAGATGGGATTCTAAATTTGTGTCAAGAACTAAAAATTAAAATCCAGTGTTGAGGATTCCTTTACCGTCTGGGGAAGGTTTTATTTTGAGGTACTGGAGAGCATTTAGGTTTTGGACAGAAAAGATCAGATTAAATTTATTGCCAAATTGATTGATCGTGTCTTCACCAACTATATTCCCCAAGACCTTTCCTTGCTCAGTCTTATTAGCTTGAGAAGCTGTATATCTGAATGAATTGATCTCAAATTCATAATTTACCTTAATATTTCTTGATTTATTTATAATGCTTAATATAAGCAGCTTTTGTCCATTTATGTTTTCATTTTTTATTTCTATATCACCATTCATCACAGCCGAGACTGTGGCCCCTTGTTCTAAATTATAGGCGATTGCGGAAAGCGATGCGGTATTTTCTTTAGATTCTGGAATAGTTACGCCATTCGTACACAAATTTTGTTCAACTGGGCAGCCAACGACAGGGATGGTTCTTAATATCTCTATAGGCAACTGCTTGTTTGATTTTGATTGAGTGCTGGTTTTTACAGTTTTATTCGTAATTGTTTTTTGTTTCTGCGGAAGAAAGGAAAGAAAGGGGAGGGATTCGGAGATGGGGAGTATGCCAAAATAGTTAAGGGTTCCAAAAATCAGGAGCAGTGCAAGAATAACAGAGAATACCTCAATTAAACCAACCTCCAAAAACAATAGCCCGCTGAATTTCCTTTTTTGTGGTTCTTGAGGAAGCTGATTAGTATCCATTCTTTTATGTTAGGCAAGATCAAGACTAATGTCAAGAACCGAAGCTATGGGGAGGTATATCCGGGGAAGAAGTCGAGCTTGATGTTCTTTTGCAGCTTTAGAATCCGCGCATTTCCTTGTGCTATTTGGTATAATTGACACTGATTTTTTTATATATGTACAAGACTGTTATAGATGCTGTTAGGGATGCAGGTGTTCTTCTTCGAAATAATTGTGATAGTAAGATACGATATACCCTAAAAGAAAAACAAAGCTATGTTACCGCTTTTGATACGCAGATTGAAAAACTGATTATAAAAACGCTTACCGCTGTTTATCCAAGCCATACAGTTTACAGCGAGGAGTCTGGCATAATGCCCAACTCGTCTGAGTTCGAATGGTATATCGATCCACTTTCTAATACACGAAATTTTATCCATGGACTACCAGGCTTTGCGGTAGCGGTGGGGTTGATACGTAATAAAAAACCAATTTTTGGAGTCGTATATGATCCAATGCTTGACGAGCTATATATTGGTCAAAAACATACAGGTGCTTTTTGCAACGGAAAAAAAATATCAGTATCCCGAAGGCCTTTTGGCGAACATGCTTTTATTAATGTCGATTGGCAAAAGCGCAGGGGTAAAGCAAAAATTGAGGAAGGTGTGCGTTTGTTTACATCTCTTGGTCGCAGATGTACTGTACGAGCCATCGGTTCCGTCGCATTAACAATCTGCTATGTGGCTCATGGAAGGCTTGAGGCAATGGTAAATAATTATTCCGATCGTTATGCAATTGTCCCGGCATGGTCCATTATCAAAGAAGCGGGCGGCGAAATTTTAGATCTTGATGGTAGGGCCTGGACATTAGACTCAGAAAGTACTTTGGTTACAAATCAAAAATCGACGAAAGCAATACTTGCGTGTATATGAAAGAGCGAATTACTAACGAAGTTTTTCAAAACATTCCGCCTGAGCAAATTCAGGTCGAAACATCCCCAACGGTTATGCCAGGTAGACGCAATCTGCGTCTGTCAGTCACGCCTAGATGTAATTTGCGTTGCCCACACTGTCACAACGAAGGCCAACCGCCTCCTTGGGCTAAACGGGAACAACTTTCAGAATATGATGTTTCCGTAGATTCAATTGGTCAATTAGTCGCTACTGCCCAGCAATTCGGAGTTAAGTCAATTAAGTTGACTGGCGGTGATCCAGGAGTATACCGGCATTTAGAAACTTTGCTTGGAAATCTTAGTAATGACTGGCAAGAGCAATTTCCAGGAATTAGATGGGGAATCAGTACTAACGGGATTCCGTTTTTAAGTCCTCGAAAACTAGCAATGATGGTTGATTCTCCGCTTCAAAGAGTAACGTTGGGCATTGACTCACTTATTGAAGGCGAAATGTCTAAACCTTATCATTCTACTATCGGTGCGGAGGGACGCAAGCTTTTTCAGGACGTAGTAGTTCCCTTAGCTGGGGAGTTTGAGAAAACGCCTGGCCGAGACATAAAGATTAATGTGGTATATGCCGGCAATGAAGAACGAGTGTTAAGTGTACTACGAGAGGCTATGAAGCATCGCCCAGTTATGACCACACATATCTTGGAAGTCAACGGAGTTATGGGCACTAAATACGAAACCAGACAGGCATATCTGGCTTTACTTAACGACATTGCCGACTTATTTGATCTTGAGCCATACTATTATCCATCACTCAACCAGGTATATCTTCATGAGCCTGGAAATCCTGATAAAACCAAACCCGCAGTCAAGTTTTTTCAAGATCATTGCGCTGATTTGGATTGCGGTAACTGCCGCAAAATTCATATGCGGGTCGTTCCCACGCCAGTAGGATTAGCAGCGGTTCCTTGCTTCCTACAAACGCGGGAAGTTATACCACTAACAACCGACGGAGCTATAGACATAAATAAATTTAGGACAGCTATTTCGCTTGTATCTATTGGGCCAGACTGGAAAGCGAAATCGAATGAAAATGAAAGAATATCCCTATAGTCTTGACGGAGCTGACGGTTTACAAGTTTTTCTATTTGAACAAGGTATCAGAGCTACCAACTTTGAGTTGCTTTCTGGCGGTTACACTTCAACGGTCTTCAGGGCTGCATTAGACGGTCAACCAACAATTATTAAACACGCTAGGAATCGAGATTCCTTTTATCCCATACGCCAAGTTATGTCTGAAACGAGGATACGCACCGAAGCAGAAGTTTTGACTTATCTACATCCGCTTTTTCCCACTGTGGTTCCGAATGTGCTTCAGTTTTATCCTGAGCAGGATGTATTGCTTATGACTGATGTGGGTCAAGATGCGCAACTTGGTTTCCCGTATTTACTTGAAGGTAAAGCAGAGTCTATCCACGCACGCGCACTAGGCAGATTTTTAGCAGAATTAAAACAGGAAACTGCCGATTGGCAGCCATTTTCTACAATTGAGCAGCCGTTTGAACAGATTTGGACGCGGGGGATGGAGGTAGATTTAGCATATCCCGCATGGGGAGAGCGGATGCGAAATACGTATTTAAGTCAACAAAAATTTGTTTGGCCTGACGGACATCCAAAAAACGTCCTGTTCGGCAATTCCGGTTCACCAGTCAGGGCTATTGATTTTGACTGTTGCCACTTTGGAGACCCTGACTATATGTTACCTAACTTTTTCGGTCAAATTCCCGTCTTTTCCATCTTCGGATATATTACTCCGCAGCAAGCGGCTCAATTTATCGGTGAAATGATCCAAGCGTATACGGAAGTTGAACCAATTTCGCCTGAGAACGAACAGAAAATGCTCTTTTACGCTGGTACTCAAACCATTCAAAGACAGGATGGAAAATGGTTGTTTGAAATAAGTCGGGCCATAGATGATGAAGCTCTCCGTAAAAAGGCATTTATTTTTTATTTTGGTAGAAAGACAATTGTTGAAATTAATTCTTTTGACCAGTATATTCAAGAAGTAGAAAAGGGTATAAATTGGTGAAAGGAAGTTTGTTGCCAATATTTACGATTTATATCCGGGGAAGAAGTCGAGCTTGAGTTATCTATCTTCAAGATTTTACTAAATCCTCTGGGGTTGCAAAATGATACCATTGCGAGAAATACTGTTCGGCTCGGAATTTCCCTCCATTTTTTAAAGCATCTATCATCAATTCTGTTATTTGTGTAATGCTGGCAGAAGCCTGTTCCGCGATGCGCAGTAAATCATGATCATAAAAAGCAGTACCCATCTCTCTAAGCTGATTAGCTTGCCAGGTAGTTGTTGGAGGATAAGTGATTTCCGTTACATAACCTCCAGATACAGCTATCAATGCGTGAGTAGGGGCTACTTTGTGGAGGCTGCTCACTGAAATTGCGCCGATTATACTTTCTACTTTATTGGCTTCGTAAGAAGTAGCTAATTGTGTTAAGAGTTCGGGATTATAAATTATATCTCCGGCAGTCAGAAGAAAAGGTCCTTTCAGTAAGTTTTTTGCAAGTAGAAGCCTTCTGCGAGTTTCAAGTTGTTCAGGGGAATTGGTGTATTCTATTTGAATATTTCTATATTGATCTCCAACTATTTTTTTTACATCTTCTCCATGATAGCCTGTTGCTATTATAACATTGGCTGATCCGAATGCATCGCTTATCGTGTCTAAAATATGTAAGAGTACTGGCTTGTCTTTAAAGGGCAATAAACATTTTTGAGTTGAATCAGTAAGTTCGCCCATTCTTCTTCCTCGTCCACCCGCCAATATTACAGCCTCAATTTCTTTTTTCATATCCTTAATCTTTTACCTTGTAGCGAAAAAAATGCCAAAAATATTTCTTTCTTTTATTACTCCACGTCTTGCTAAAATTTCCCGCAAGTACTCTTTCACAAATTCCATAACTTCGTTCCATTGGGAATCAGAAAAATCTTGATTCCAAAAATAGCGGAGTGTATTACAGTAGATAAGATAAGGGTTAATAGAATCTACGGAAATTATACTTGCGTATTTTTGCAATTGCACATTCTTAAAAAACTTCTTTATTAACCTCTCACCAGATTCCATACTAAATCTTTCCGTGGCATCAGAAAAGACCGTACTAAATCTTTGAGATATGGCCTCTTTTAATGGTTTTAAAACCTCAATCTTACTCTTTTGACTGTTTGCGCTTAAAGCAAATTTGCCGCCCTTTTTCAAAACACGTGACATCTCAGAAAGCGATTTTGCAATGTCTGGAACATGATAAATCATGTGACACGCGGTAACAACATGAAAACTGTTGTCGGGAAAAGGAATATATTGAGCATCTGCCACAATGAAATCTATACTCAGTCTTTGAGAGTCTGCAGGATTTATTGGGCGCTTAAGAATTCCAGAAGAAATGTCCATGCCAAAAAGAGCTCCGGAGTGCCCTTTTTCTTTGCGAAGTTTTATAAGAAGAGTTCCGTCTCCACATCCAACATCAAGTAGGGATTCATTTCCTTTAAGATTTAATCCTTTTATAACCTCTTCCCAAACAACGTATCTAGGCCGTGTATTTTTATAAAGAGCCGCTCGTAAGGTTAAATTTTCTCCACTTTTATATGCATATGAGGTAAGATTAGCTTGATTGACTATTTTTCCATTTCTTCCAGACATGATATTAGGTATCGCTGAGTTTATAGCATATTTGAGTACAAAAGTACAACTTACTATTTACAAACCCTTAATTACTCATTGGGATATCTGGGGAAGAAGTTTTGTTTGATGTTTTGTGGCGAAACGCCATGCTCCAATCAATATGATTTGTAAAGTTTTTAAATATTCTGTTATTATTAGTTTGTGGCGCCTGTTTTTTTGGAAATAACAATTATTATATGTCTTGCAGCGGTTCTGGCATTTGTTTTCCGGCTTTTAAAACAGCCTGCGATCTTAGCTTATATCTTAACGGGTGTTGTAATCGGGCCTCTGGGATTTTTGAATATTCAAAACCCGGAGTTCCTAAAGACATTAGGTGAACTTGGAATTACATTTTTGCTTTTTACACTTGGTCTTGAAATCAGGATAAAAGATTTTACATCAATCACAAGAGTTGCAATTATAGTTTCGGCAGTTCAGGTTTTACTTTCTTTTCTGAGCGGATACATAATTTCTCTTCTTTTTGGATTTAATGTGCTAAGCGCAGTATATATTGGTATTGCAGTCACGTTTTCATCAACGGTTATCGTCTTAAAACTTATATCCGGGAAAAGAGAGCTCCATAGTTTGCACGGGAAAATAGCAATTGGCGTACTTCTTATTCAGGACTTTTTGGCAATTGCCATACTTATTTTTCTCTCCGGTTTTAACCCCCAGCTTGTTACAATAGAACCATTTGCTAAATTTGCGCAGATACTTATAAAAGGGGTAATTTTATTTGGAGCTGTCTGGTATTTGGGCAGTAATGTTTTTCCAAAACTTATAGACAGGATTGCGGGGTCCACAGAAACTCTTTTTCTGGCAAGTATCGCGTGGGTTTTTGGTTTGTCAGCATTGGTAAGTTCTATCGGATTTTCCTTGGAGATTGGAGGATTTTTGGCAGGTCTTGCTCTTGCCAACTCAATTGTAAATTATCAGATTATCGCCCGGGCAAAAATTTTACAGGATTTTTTTATAATACTGTTTTTTGTTCTTTTGGGCATTCAGATGACTTTCGGAAATATTTTGTCTATTTTTGAGGCGGCGATTGTGCTGTCTGTCTTAGTTTTGATACTAAAGCCTTTTATTGTAATGATTATTATGGGGATTTTGGGTTTTAAAAAAAGAACCTCGTTTTTAACCGGAGTAAATCTTGGGCAAGTTTCGGAATTTTCTCTTATCGCTGTTTTTTTGGGAGCAAAACTCGGTCATATTTCAAATGAGGTAGTATCTCTTATAACCCTTTGCGCAATTATTACATTTACGATTTCAACATATCTAATGGTTTGGAGCAAAAATATCTATAAGTTTTTAAAGTACGGTCTTTCTTTTTTGGAGTTTACCAATGCTGGGGCAGAAGAAGCGGTTGAGTCCATTTCCAAAATTCCGGTTTTAAAAGACCACGTTGTTGTAATAGGAGGAGATCAGATGGGACAAAGCGTTCTTTCATCCCTTGATGATATGGATATAGATGTTGTTTTGGTGGATTTTGATCCTGAAATTTTTAAGAAACTTGAGCACCTGCCTGCCGGCAAGGCAGGAAATAAAGCTCATAAACTCTTTGGAGATATTTCCGATTTGGATATTCAAGAAAGAGCACAATTAGACAGCGCAAAACTTGTTATTTCTACTATTCCGGATTTTGAAGACAATCTGCTTATTCTTAAGGAATTAAGGCATGAAAACAGGAAAGCAAAAGTTGTAGTAATGGCTTTTGACTTAGATGAAACCAAGGCTTTATATAAAGCAGGGGCTGATTATGTTGTTCTGCCACATCTTGCAGGCGGAAGGCAAGTCGCAAAGTTAATAGAAGAGAATAATTTAGATAAAATAGAAACTTTGAAGAATAAGGACATAAAGTTTTTGGGACTTTCCCCCTTCTAAAAAGTCAATAAAAAAGCAGAATGTTTCGAAAATTTCATCTTTCGATAAAACTTCCTACTTCATCCTGCCAACGCAATAATATTGCATTATGCTCTTTTTGTCAACTGAGATCTTCTGGATCAAAATATTGAAAAATAGAGCAATTTTAGATTCTAAATTCTTTCCCGGATGGTATTCAGTGCTTCATCGAGATCACCGTCCATTATCTTTTCAAGGTTGTACCAAGATTTATGTACTCTGTGGTCTGTTAGGCGGTTTTGCGCAAAATTGTAAGTTCTTATTTTTTCGGCTCTCATTCCTTTTCCAACCTGCGTGGACTTAAGCTCGCCGATTATTTTATTTTGTTTTTCAATTTCTACCTCCCAAAGTTTGGAACGAAGAAGTTTCATTGCGTTTTCTCTGTTTTGGCCTTGCGAGCGCTCTGTACGGCAAGTTACAACTACTCCCGTTGGTTTATGTTTTATTCTTACCGCACTTGAGACTTTATTTACATTCTGCCCCCCGTGTCCGCCTGCTCTAAATGCCTCAAATTCGATATCCTCCGGGCTTATGTGAAGATCTATATCCTCAAGTTCGGGAAGTACAGAAACTATCGCTGTTGATGTGTGGACTCTTCCGCGCTTTTCTGTTTCTGGGATACGCTGAACTCTGTGGACACCCGCTTCATATTTGAAAAATCCAAAAACGCTTGTCCTGAGCTTGCCGAATGGATTTTTTCCAGAAATTCTAATTACATCATCATCGATTTGTTCAATTTTAAATCCGTTTTTTTGAGCAAATTTTATATACATTCTAAGGAGTTCTTCTCCCCATAGCTTTGCTTCTTTACCTCCCGCAGCGCCTTTTATTTCCATAATCACATTTTTATCATCAAGCGATTCTTCTTCAGCACCATTATTTTTTAACAGATCCTGCTCTAAAGCTTTTTTTTGAACTTCGAATTCTTTTATTTCTCTTGCCGCAAGTTCGGAAATCACTGGGTCATTAAGAAGTGCTTTTGCTTCTTCAATTTTTCTTAAGAGTTCTTCAATTTGTGCTTTTCTATAGTCATTCATAGGCTAGTAGTTAGCAACTAGCAACTAGTAGTTAGTAACTAGTAGCTAGTGCTTATTTTATTGACATTAGCATTTCCCGCAGAGTCTTTGGGGTTGTATCTTTTTGCTTTTTATCTTCTGTCTTTTTAATTTTTTTTGCAGTATGTTCGGCTGCTGTTTTTTGTTTTTCTTGGAATTTTTGAATTCTGGATGCGGAGTCTACGAATCTTTGCTCGCCTGTATAAAATGGGTGACATTTGTTGCAAAGCTCAATATGGATTATTTCCTTTGTTGATCCCACAGTAAATCTGTTGCCGCAGGCGCAAATAACCTGTGCATTCTCAAAATATTGTGGGTGAATTGCTGTTCTCATACGCTATAATTATACAGAAAATTGTTAGATTGTTCAATTGTTAAACTGCTTGATCAATTCTTCAACGGAAACTGTTTTTTGATCTCCGGTTTTTAAGTTTTTAATAGTAGCTTTGTCTTCTTTTATTTCTTTTGGTCCGATTATTAAAACATAGGAAATACCCTTTTTGTCGGCATATTTTAATTGTTTTTCCAAACCTGCAGTCTCATCTAGAAAGATTTCGCAATTGATGCTCTCATCTCTTAATTTTTTGTAAACTTCAAGAGATTTATCTTTAGAATCCTTATTAAATGTTGTAACCAGAAATTTTGAGGAAGATTTTAGTTGGGGAATAAGATTTTTTTCCTCAAGAATTTCTAAAGTTCTGTCAAACCCCAACCCAAAACCAACCGCGGGAACATTAACCCCTGAACCTTGCCTGCCGGCAGGCAGGAATTTTCCTATTAATTTATCAAAGCGTCCGCCTGAACACAAAGAACCTGAGCTATTTTGTGCAACCGTCTCAAAAATCATCTCTGTATAATAGTTGAGACCGCGGGCAAGAGTGGGTTCATAAATTATCCTGCCCATATCAGCGCCTATCTTTTTAAGAACAGAAAGTATTTCTTTAATTTTTGCTGTCTGTGGTTTTTTCTGAAGACTTGACAATGCTTTTTTGGCACCCTCACTTGCCATTCCTTTATCAACCATCTCAGAAAGAACTGCGCTTTCTCCGATTTTCTCAAGTTTGTCAATTGCCGAAACATATTTCTTATCCATGTTTTTGAAATTTTCTCTATCGTTTATTTTTATAGTAATATTAAGCCTAAGTGTTTTGTAAACATCAAGAACAAGCCTTAGTATTTCCGCATCTGCAATAGGGGAGGAGGAGCCGATAATATCTGCATCGCACTGAATAAATTCTCTGTACCGTCCTTTCTGAGGATTTTCCCCTCTCCAAACATTTTGAATTTGATAACGTTTAAAAGGGAAAACTAATTCGTTTTGATATTGAGTTATTACACGCGAAAGAGGGACTGTCTGGTCATATCTTAGTGCTACTTTATCTTTTCCTCTTGTCTCAAATTCATATATTAGTTTTTCTTCTTCCCCGTATTTACCGCGGAGAACTTCTGCATACTCAAGAGAGGGAGTTTCCAAAGGTTCAAAACCATAAGACTCAAAGACCGATATTAAAATATTTATCAGCCACTGTCTTTTTTTTACCTCTTTGGGCAAGAAGTCTCGAAAACCCTTTAATGTTTGCGGTTTTATTTTTATCACTCTTGTATTATATCTTAAGAAGGCGTCTTGGGAAATAGGTGGATCGAGCGGGTTCAGGCTCTCTTTTTCCCAGTATCGCATCAAGTTGACGCGCAGTTCCAGCAAAGTTTGCGATAAAAGTATTTCGCAACATACGCGGATTGAGATTTTGCATTCCGATTTTAGGGGCATATCCATTTAACATAAAATTAAACCCCTGTCGAATTAACCATCTGTGTCCCTTTCTGCCTTTAAATAAAGGATCTTTGGGTTTTAATCCTGATTTTCCGATATATTCGGCGATCTTACTTCCCGCCTTTTTATCTACTTCTAATGTTCTTGATTGAACTCTTTTTACAATCCCCTTAAATCTGATTGCAATATTCCCATCTCCGGTTCTTAAAATATCTTCTACATTTAAATTAACAATTTCTTTTACGCTTGCACCAGTTGTCAGAGCAATCAAAATTAAAGAAGCATCTCGCAAATTTTTTGCTTTTGAGATTAGTGAATCTACTTGTTCGGCCGACAAAATCGGTCTATGCTTTTTCCCTACCGGTTCGGATTTAGGAAGACTTATTGTAAAATCTGGTCGAATTAGTCCTTCAGTCTGAGCCCAGTCCAAAAATCCTGACAAACTTGAGCGTTTTCTATCAATGGTAGCTCTAGCATAACCTTTTTCTTCTTTCATTTCTTTTAGCCAATCACCAATGTCTTGTTGCGTTAGGGCATTCATAGGAAGAATATCATGGTTTTGGCAAAATTTTTCAAATTGAGCAAGATCCCCACAGTATGCCAGCCGAGTATCTCTAGATAGAGTACCCCCAGAGAACCTTTCGGAATTTATATATTGACCAAGGGCTTGTCTTACCCCATCTTGTTGAAAAACTTCCGTAGCTCTAACTGCTTCTGTCGTCATTTTGGCTGATTTTATCTAATAAAGATTAAAATGTCAATCTATTTTAGAAAAGATTATATCTCAATAATCTCTTTTGGGGAATGGGTGAGGATTTCGAGCTTATTTTCTTTGATTAAAACCAAATCTTCAATTCTTACGCCGCCGTAGCCGGGAATATAGATGCCCGGTTCTATTGAGAAAACCATGCCGGGCCTTAAGATGTCTTTACTTTTTGGGGAAAGTCTTGGCGGTTCATGAACTTCAATGCCGATGCCGTGACCCAAGGAGTGAGGGATTGTGGGATATCCATGTTTAGTAATATGCCCTCGAGACACTTCATCGATATCTCGAACTCTAGTCTCTCGAGCTCTAACCTCGTAGGTCGGATGCCTACGACCTACGAGGTTGATATAGTGGATTGCTTTTTGTTGCGCAGTTAAAACTGTCTGATATATTTTTCTAAATTTATCATCCGCTTTGCCGAAGAATACTGTTCTTGTTATATCGGAGTAGTAATTATCAAACTTTACTCCAAAATCAAGTAGTACGATGTTGTCTGCTTTCAGTTTTCGGTTGGAGGATTGATGATGGGGAATAGAGGAGTTTTTTGAAAATGCGACAATCGGCGGGAATGAAATATCCCCTCCACCCCTCTTTATAAAAAATCCAATTTCAAAAGCAAGTTCTTTTTCGGTTACCCCTTTTTTTATTTTTCTTAAAATGTAATCAAAAGCCATATCTGCGATTCTGCATGCTTTTTTGATCGCTTTTATTTCATTATCATTTTTTATAATCCGAAGATTTTGAAGATTTTTAAGATTTGCAGTTTTAAAATATTTCCTGATTTTTCGATATTCCGAGACACTTAAGTCATTTTCCTCAACTCCTATTTTTTTGATTTTTTTACCTAGATTTTCAAAAACACTATCAATAGTATTTTCCGAAGAGGTTTCAATAAGCTTAAAACCGGGAATATCAGCTGCAATTTCTGCATATCTTCCGTCTGTTATTAAATAGTTTTCTTTATTTGTGATAATCAAAAATGCTTCTCTTTCAAAATAAGAAAACCCAGAGTAGCTGGTAAGATATATGATGTTGGGAACTGAGGAAATTAAAATTGCATCCGATCCCGATTCTTTTAAAAGAAGCTTTAGTCTTTTTATTTTATCTTCCATTAATAAGATGTAGTTTTTTTGCCTGAAGCTGTCGGAGTAGGGGAGACAGAACCTTCTGTGGGAGAGGGCTTGGGTAGTATTTTAATTTTTGGATTTTTGGGAATTCCGGGCAGCAAAATTATCTTTGATCCGATAATAACACCTGGGTCTTTTTGGCTGAAGAAGCCGATAACAATTATGTTTTCCCCCTCTTTAATTTTGGAAAACCCCGATCTTATAAGCTCTGACTTTTCGCTGTCAAATGATAGGGTTTTTGTGGAACTTTCAACTTCTAACGTTATTCGTTTTCCGTTTTCCAAAGCAACTTCTATAGAAAAATTCTTGCTATTTATTTCGGAAACAGCGCCATGAATAAAATCCGGAATTTTAAGAACTTCTATTACCCTTGCAAGCATTCTTCTTGATTCCTTATTGTATAAACCTAAAACTCCTATTTTTTGTCCCTTTTTTATATCGGAAATACCAAAAGATTTAGAACCGGATATAAATTTTGTAAACTCATCAACATCCACAAACCGTGTGTTGCCATTTACATCGCCTAATGTTATTTGTGTGTTAGAAACATCTGTTACTTTTCCAATTGCACCCCTTTTTTCAACCAGCTTAAGCTGAGCAACCCGGGATGCAATTTTATTTGTTAATGCATTTATTCTCTCTCGGGTTAAGGTTTCTTCTGGAGTGGGACTAATGGCAGCATATGCGTCTCCTATTAAGATGTTGAATATTAAGATGTTGAATATTAAGATGTTGAATATTAAGATGTTGAATATTAAGATGTTAAGAATCTTTTTCATATTTTTAAAACTCCTCGGTTGAGAAGGTAACTGTTCTTAAAATTCTTGTTTCTTCTCCGTTTGGGGAAATCGAAGTTATTTCGATATTGTTTTGTCCGTTGTCTATATTAATGGTTGTTGAGAAATCTCCTGTTGAGGAAGGTTTTATAACTTCTTCGTCAATAGGAGAAAGCACTACCACTGTTGCGTCTTTTGTTGTTGTTCCAGAAACTGCAACAACCTTTTTATTAACAACAGTTTCATCGGAGGGCTCTCTAATTGTTAAAAAAACAGAAGGTTTTGAAGTGGGAGTTTGGGAAGGAATTTTGATTGTTTTTATTTTCGATGAAGGAATTGTCCGGGTTGTCTGATATAGATAAAAAGCAATTCCTGTTACCAAAATTCCCAAAACGACTGCAATAAAAGAGAGAACAACTTTTTCCTTATTCATTTTTGATAAAAAGAATGATAGGATAAAAAAGTCCTCTTGTCAAGAAAATTGTTTCTGTGATAGGATGATGTTTGTGGACGTTTCAATCTTGGGAAACAATTCAATTAAAATTAGGGGCAAAGGTTCAAGTTTCGTAATTGATCCCAAACCTAAGATTCCAAAAGTCGTATCCGATGCAGTTATTTTACTGCGAGAGAAAGAAGACGAAGAGGGAATTTTAAGAGTTCTAGATCATAGAGTAGTTATTAAGGGAGAAGGAGAATACGAAATAGGAGGAGTAAGAATTGTCGGAACAAAGACTTCGGGGAATTTTTTATATTCGTTGACTATAGATAATATGAATGTTTTTATTGCGCGAACCTCAGCTCTTTCGAAAATTCAAGAAGCAGGAGACTATAATATTTTAATATTAAACGTTGACTCCGATTTTAAGGATACAATGATAACGGCATTTTCTAAAAATGCGGTTATATTATATGGAGAAAAAGCTCCGGATGTCTTAAGAATGTTTGGAGAAAAAATCACTAAATCTCAAAAATTTTCGGTTTCGGCTGATAAACTGCCTCCCGAGACAGAGGTAGTAATATTAAGTTAAAATTATAAATTCTAAGTACTAATCTCTAAATTCTAAATAATATTAAAATCATAAATAATCAAAATCTAAAACATTTTGGAAATTTGAAGATTTAAGAATTGGAGTTTATTTAGGATTTGGAATTTCGAATTTAGGATTTAATTAAATTATGGCAGGGCTGAAGATTCCCCCACACAACGAAGAGGTAGAACAAAGCGTCTTAGGCGCTATGCTTATAGACAAGGACGCTGTAAGTATTGTTTCAGAATTAATAAAACCGTCGGATTTTTATAACGATATCAACGGAATAATTTATGCTGCCATGCTTTCCTTATATGAGGAGAGGAAACCAATCGATATTTTAACTCTAACTACCCAGCTTAAGAAAGATAAGCTTAAAGATAAAATCGATCCTTCTTATTTAACTTCACTTTTTGAAATTGTTCCAACAGCTGCAAATGTTGAGCATTATGCCCAAATAATAAAAGAAAATTCAACAAAAAGATCAATGATTGTAGCAGGCGGTCAAATAACCGAAATGGGCTTTATGGAGGATAAGGAAGTTGATGATCTTTTGGATAAGGCTGAATCTTTTATTTTCTCTATTTCTCAGGGGCATGGAATGCGAGGGTTTATTCCGCTTAAGGAAATGCTTGCTGAGAGTTTTGACAGAATTGACGAGCTTCATAAAAAGGGCGCAGGGCTTAGGGGAATAAGGACAGGCTTTGTAGATTTGGATAATATTCTTTCGGGAATGCAGGCATCTAACTTATTAATTTTGGCTTCTCGCCCGGGACAGGGAAAAACAGCAATGGTTGCCAATATCTCCCAGCATGTTGCGGTTTTGGAAAAAATTCCTGTTGGAATATTTTCTTTGGAAATGAGTCAGGAAGAAATGGTGGATAGGCTTTTGGTTGGGCAGGCAGATGTTGATGCATGGAGACTTAAAACAGGAAAATTATCCGAATCTGATTTTGCAAAATTGTCCGAGGCAATGGGGCTTTTGGCAGATGCGCCGATTTTTATAGATGATGCACCCGGAATTTCTGTTGCGGAAATAAGAACAAGGGCAAGAAGACTTCAGCTTGAGCATCATATCGGACTTTTAATAGTAGATTATCTTCAACTGGTTGATCCGGGAAGGCACTATGATAATAGAGTCCAGGAAGTTTCTATTGTTTCCCAGTCTTTGAAAAATTTGGCACGAGAACTAAAAATTCCGGTGGTTGCAGTTTCCCAGTTGTCTCGTGCAGTTGAGCATAGGGGAGAGAAAAAACCGCAACTTGCAGATCTAAGAGAAAGTGGGGCAATAGAACAGGATGCAGATGTCGTAATGTTTTTGTACAGAGTAGAGGAAATTTTGGGTAATGTAATTCCAACAAAACTTTTAATTGCAAAGCATAGAAACGGACCAACCGGAGAAATAGATTTACTTTTTAGGGGAGATAGGATAAGATTTTATAATGTGGAGAAAAAGAGAGAGGAGTAAGCTTTTCGAGGTCGGGACGAAAATTTTCTTTTCCGCAGCTCGCATTATCTTAAAAATAGAGGTGCTCGAAATGCGAAGAGCGAAAACTTTGTCCCTCCCCGCAAGTTTTATATAATAGATAAAAATTGATAAAAATGGTCAATGGTAAGTTGTAAAATGTTAAATGTTAGAATGGGGGTGATAATTAATGGACAATCAAAATAATCAAGGACAAATGCCGGGACAACAAGATCCAAACAAGCCTGCCTCGCCGAGTCAGGGCTGGCAAACTCCGGGAGTCGGTCCAAGTTCTGTTCCTCCCCAGGGAGAGCCGACAGGGCCATCGGGAGGACCACAACCACCCCCGGGAGCGCCTACACCCGGGCCAATGCCGGGACCGGGGCCCGAACCAACTCCGCCCCAGCCGGAGCCAGATCCAACAACACCAACACCAGAGGGACCTGCTTCGCCGGATCAGGGCGGGACAATGCCGGGTCAAATGCCTGGTGATGATCAAAACAAAGGAGATAGTTCAGGAGGAACAGGCGGAGGAATGGGATAATAAAGATATAAGACTTAGGGATTAAGGATCAAAGGGATTGAAGTTTTGCTTTAGAAGATTTTTTATCGGAAGAAAAAGAGGATGGGGAGATTAAAACTTTATTATCTTTTTTAACAATTACCGAAACCCCAACAAGCGGTCTGTTATTTTTATTCACAATATCTTGATGTTGGGATTAGTTATAGCAGAAGTGCAGAAAGATCTCTAGGTAGCGAGGCTATTTCATCTTTCAGGTGACGAAGCTGCATGTCGAACGGTACTAAAATCCTAGGGTGTCAATAGAAGTCCACCCCCGGGGTGTCTGGTCCGGGGTGTCTACTGTCTACTGCAAAAGGTCGTCGGATTTTGTAGAGTTAGAAATAGAGCTACTGTAGATTTAAACATCCTCCAGCAATTGTGTATCAGCGTATGCCAAAGAAGCATCAATGGACTCCGCAATCTCCAAAAGCCTCTGCCTTCGTTCATCATAAGTTAGATTATAAAACGAAGATAATGCACTAAGCTCTCTGGCTCTATCATGCCCTACGTATATTGTCAGTTTTCCTACATCTTCGTCGCTGTTCCTTGCATACATTAGATATCGGGCTTCAGCCGCAACCTGAACATAAGGTGCTACGCGCATTTTCTTAGGGTCAATTCTTCTAAATGCATTATTGCGGGTAGATGTCAATAAATGATGCGACTCAAGATTTCTTTTCCCCATATTACTTACATTTTTAATTACACTGCTCAATTCTGAAAGCTCAAAACGCTCTCTTGCACGTTCTCTATATAGATACCCTCCGATATAGCGATATTTATTCAGTTTCTGCTCGTTTCCAAGTAGCATCTTTGTAAACCTTGGTTGTAAATTTGCCAGAATCAAACGCGTCCTACTCGGATTCTCTCTTCCAAGTTTATCTCTTTGCACTGCTTTTACCATTTCGCGCGCTATATATAATTTATCCTGACCTTGTGCTCTGTCATACCCTTCACGTACTAAAATTTTTATTACTCGCTCTTCTAATTCATTAAGAGAAATTCTTGTTTCGGTGGGGTTTTGAAGTTCCTCTGAAACATCACGTAGCACTCTATGCATACCTAGAATAGATCGTGTTTCCCTGCCCTCTTTTTTATCGTAATCCTCAGCAATATGATCTGCATAACGTATTGCTGTTTCAACATCGGGAAGTCTAGGCCATCGGGCTTTGACAATCTCAACCCGGTCAAATCCTAATTGATCAGTAGGGGCAGATTTTGGAAGCTTGAACTGAATACCTGTCTCACGAAACGAACGGATGAATAATTCTCCTTTCGGGTTATAACGGATACGAAAGTCGCCTAGATTTGGCAATTGGCGCGCCTCAAAATCTGCAATACTATTCTCGGGAATAACAATAACTCTTTCACGGGCAATTTGACCCGGAATATCTCTGTGCGTTCGTAATACAACCGCACCCTCAATGGCAAATGGCTTGGAGTTTCCTCCTATTTGCTCATTCATACTTCAATTATACACCTATAGTGTATACATTCACAAACGCCACTATTGCTCTGTCCGTGGATTTCTTGCTTTTTTTCACTTATTGCAGCAATCGCGGTAAAACTAGGAGTCTAAGAAAAAGGATTATATTTTTGCTTGAGAAGGCGACCAGTAAGAGACTAGGGTGTCAATACAAATCCACCCCCGGGGTGTCTACCTACTCCGGGCGTATTTTTTGTCAAGGGTTGTTTAGTCTGGATGTTTCTATTCTATAAAGTAAGAATCTTAACTTTTTATGATCTGGAGAGAGACCCTTCTGCCCGTCCAATCTTCAACCCGTTTTGATAAAACGATGTCGCCTTTTTCTGGAACCACATTATCAATGTCCTCAAAACTTACAGCGTCAGGGGCTTCAAACACTATTGTCTCAGTTGAACGTAATGGATCGATTGGATAAATGCCCCATCCCACGTGTTCGCTCCCTCGATCTTTTGGCCGCCATTCTTTTACTTTACCAATAACATACGTCTCAACAAAAAGTTTCTTTCTTCCGTAAGGAGTCTCCACAAACTCTCCTTTAGCTTGAGCCTCCTTTAAAATCTTTTTCGCCTCCCTGTTTTGTCTTAAGAATCTCTCTACCGCCAAGACAGTATCCTGGACATCACTTGATTTAAATTCTTCCCGACTATACTCCGACATCATTTAATATTATATCACATTCTCATACCATGGAGGTATACTATAAAACTGCAGGGCATAGCGAACACTTTTTAAGTTAAAATTCGACTATGTCTGAACAGGAAATTAAACGATTACAAAAATGGAGTAAGACATGATTTCACCTTTGATTTCACCTTTCAGGTACCGAGGCTGTTTCACCCTCGAGGTGACAATGGAGGTGATCGGATTCATGAACTTCCGGGGACTGTTGTTGCTCTATCGGGCGTGGCATATTTACTGGAGTATAACTAATTCGTGGTCAGAAGTCAAACTATAGGGCTTTGTGCTGAGAGAGAGATCCTGCCTGCCGGTAGGCAGGTCGAACTCTCAAACAGTACAGCTTGTGGCGCGGGGGAGAGTCGAACTCCCATGAAGTTGCCTTCACTGCTTTTTGAGAGCAGCGTGTCGTCCACGCTTGTCACGCAAGCGAGCTCCGTCGCTTCGCTCGTCCGCTCCATTCCACCACTGGTGGGCAAGGAGGGAGTCGAACCCACACAGCCTTGCGGCTAGTAGTTTTTGAGACTACCGCGTATACCGTTCCGCCACTTGCCCGAAATTAAATCAAAAGTTAAAAATCAAAAATAAGAAGTTAAAGTAAAAAGTCAAAAGTTTTTAATTTTGAATTGCAATTTTGAATTTTGACCTTTGAATTTTGACCTTTTATATTATATACTTTCCTTTATGATACATTCAACTACGCTGCGTATCATGGTGAGGAGACTCGAACCATGACGCTTCAAGAAATTTACGATTTGGCTGTTGAAATGGGGATAAAGGCAGACCCTCGTGAAAAAAATGGGGTAAAGCGATTTCTTGCCCGAACCAAAAAAGAATACGAAGAAATGCCCCAAAAGAAAAAGCAGTATTTTGATAAGGAATCTTTTAAAAATCCTTATTCCGATTCCCGAATTCTCTTTGGTGATCCAAAAATAAAAGTCGGGAAACTTATGGCAGGAATTGATGCAGGAGTTGCAGAAGTTCTCCTTTTGGATCGTCTTAATCAAAAAGAGCATCCTTCGACAGGCTCAGGACAAGGGGGAATTGATCTTCTTGTCTCTCATCATCCATCTTCGCATGCACTTGCCTCTTTGCATGAGGTAATGGATATGCAGATAGATATGTTTGAGGAGGCAGGAGTTCCAGCAAATGTGGCTCATGCGCTTTTTGAAGAGAGAAAATCAATGGTCAAAAGACGAATAGATCCCCGAAATCATACACAGGTGGTTGATACTGCAAAGCTTTTGGACATTCCACTTCTTGCCATCCACACTGTTTGGGATAATTTAACTCATCAGTTTATGACCAAATATCTTGGGAATAAAAAGTTTGAAACAGCGGGAGACATAATGGACGAAATAAATAAGATCCCAGAATTTATAGAGGCAACTAAAGGGAAAGCAGGACCAAGCCTTGTTGCGGGGTCAGAAAAAAATAGAACCGGGAAAATTTTTGTTTCGCTTACAGGAGGGACAAATCCATCAAAGGAACTTTACATTGAATTAGCAAAAGCCGGAGTCGGAACCATTATTGAGATGCATGTACCTGAAGACGTGGTTCAAGAGTTGAGAAAATTACACATAAATTTTATTAACACGGGTCATATGGCATCGGATTCAATCGGGGCAAATATATTTTTGGACGAGATAGAGAAGCGGGGAGTAAAAGTTATTCCTTGCTCAGGGCTAATTAGAGTAAGAAGGATTGCTTAGTTGGTACAAAATTTTCTTGTTCCGCAGTTCGCAATACTTAATATAAATATCAATATTTTATTTTAATTAATAGATTTTTTAAATAGAGAACTTTTGAGTGTTAAGCTCAAAATGCGAACAAAGAAAATTTGCACCTCCTAAGCAATTGTTTTATTTTAAATATTATGATTTCCGCAACGGATTTAAGAGCCGGTACTGTTTTTGAAGACGGGGGGCAAATTTTTCAAGTCATTTCCTACGAACATATTAAGATGGGCAGGGGGAGTGCGAATATTAAAGTAAAGGTAAAGGATTTAAAAAGTGGTGCAACAACAAATAAGAGTTTCATAAGCGGTGCCCGTGTTAACGATATAAATCTTATTAAAAAAGACATCCAGTTTTTATATAAAGACCCTTCGACATCCTTCGGTAAAACTCAGGACAAGAGCTCAGGGCAAGGTTTGGCTTATTTTATGGACCCTGATAATTTTGAGCAAGTTGGTATTTCTTTAGATAAACTCTCAGGACATGAATTTTTAAAAGAGGGAGAGAACTTCTCCTTAAGTTTTTATAATAACGAACCTCTCTCTTTAAACCTTCCCCCAAAAGTAAACCTTAAAGTTACGGAAACAGGACCTTCTGCGAAAGGCAACAGTGCAACAAATGTCTTCAAAGATGCGATACTTGAAAACGGAATTAAGACAAAAGTTCCTCTTTTTATAAGAACAGGCGATATAATAACAGTAGATACAAGAACAGGCGCATACACGCAAAAAGCATAACTATGGAATTTATTAGAAAAACAATCTCCCGAAACGACATGCTCTCAGTTCTTCGCATTCACCCCTTTTCTTTTATGATGATCTCCGAGTTTTTTTCACAGTTTGCTTTTAACATGCAGCATTTTGTTTTGATTTTTGTAATTTTTGAGCTTACCCACTCAAATACTGCGGTCTCTGGAATAATTCTTTCTTTTACGATTCCGGCTGTTCTTTTTAGTTTAATAACTGGGGTTTTTGTAGACAGGTGGAATAAGAAGAATATTTTATTTTTGACAAATGTTTTAAGAGGTATTTTTTTAATACCTTTTTTTCTGCCTAATCTTCATGTTGGGTTTATTTATACATTCACTTTTTTAATAGCTGTTGCAACACAGTTTTTCCTTCCAGCAGAATCTGCAATTATCCCAAGTCTTGTTCCCAAGAGTCTCCTTTTTTCGGCAAATGCAGTTTTTTCGCTAGGAATTTATATTACAACTCTTCTAGGTTATATTTTTTCAGGGCCGGTTCTTCTTCTTCTGGGCAAAACCTACACCTTTGTTTTCCTGGCAAGTCTCTTTTTTATCAGCGCTTTGTTTATAACTTTAATTTCAATCTCAAAAAATAATAAAAGAAAGAAGATCAAGATTCAAACCACGCCCTCGCTTACCTATGAAGCAAGAGAAATTTTCTCTTTTATAAGAAAAACTAAAAAAGTTATGTATGCCCTAACAATGCTTACTATTGCCCAAGCTGTAATTTTTATGTTTGCAGTTTTAGCTCCCGGTTATGCAACAAATATTTTAAAAGTACAGCTCGAGAGTTTATCCTGGATTCTTATTGCTCCGGCTGCTGTGGGGATGGGAGGGGGAGCTGTAATTTTAGGAAGCATCGGAAAAAAATTTAATCGAAAATGGCTTTCGAGCCTCGGTTTTTTACTGGCTGGTGCATCTTTTATTATATTTCCATTTCTTAGCAAGGTAACTTCTCATGGTTTTGTGCAGTTTTTGAATAAAATTTTACCTCTCTTTCTTAACATTACCAGCCTGCATATTGTCGTAGTTATGGCTGCGATTATGGGTTTTGCAATTTCCTTAGTTTTTATTCCTTCAAATACAACCATTCAAATAGAAACAGACGAGTCAATGAGAGGAAGAGTCTACGGCTTATTAAATGCTTTAATTGGAGCAGTATCATTTTTGCCGGTTGTTTTAGCAGGGGGACTTGCAGATCTTTTTGGAGTTGCAACTGTCATAACCGGTTTTGGCATCCTCATGCTTTTAATAGGAATTTTTTTTCTGGTTTTTGAATAATATGAATTTTTTCATCATCTTTTTGCTATTGGGACTTTTCCTAAGCTTATTTACTATTTATTATCTTTCCCGCGATGATCTTATTCTTCTTAGAAAAGATGTAACGATAGAGCGGATTTTTAATCTCGCATTTACTACTTTTTTAGTTGGGCTTTTTTTTGCGCGCCTTTCTTACGCAGCATTATATTCAACAAAAATGTTTTTGAATCCTTTAATATTTTTTCTTTTTCCTTATTTTCCAGGGCTTTTATTAACAGGAGGAATTACCGGAGGGTTATTTTTTTTGCTTCTTATCTCGAAATCAAAGAACCTGCCTGCCGGAAGAATTTTTGACATTTTTTCTATTTCTCTCTTAAGCAGTTTATCCTTGGGATACTTCGGATTCTTTTTACTTTCGAGGCAAAATTTATTTTCCGCAAAACCAATTTTTCTAATTCTCATATATATAATTTTGTTCTATGTTTTTTTAAAATACATACATCAGTATCTTTTAAAAGGAATACTCAAAGACGGGAGCGGGGGACTGCTTTTTTTAATCTCATTTTCCGCAATATCACTTGCGGTAAATATCATCGATAAATTTAAAAGCAATCCGTTTTTGGGTAGACCGGAAAATCCGATTCTTTTTGTAATTTTGATTATATCCGCAGCCGCTTTCATAAAGCAGGAAAAACTTATAAGAATCATAAGACGGCCAAGATAATTTATGTCAATCAAAATAATTTATGAGGATGAAGATCTTTTGGTAATAGATAAGCCTTCGGGTGTTACGGTAAATAAATCAGAGAGTGCAAAAGAAGAAACAATACAAGATTGGGCAGAGAAGAAGTTGGGGATCTTTTCGGAGGTTGCCCATGTTGCTCAAGACGCTCGCTCAGATTTTTCAAAGAACCAAAGTTCGCGCCGCTCGCTAAGCGAAAGCCTTTTTAGAAATAAAAAACTTAAAAGTAACAAAACCCAAACGGCTTTCAGTTCTTTCGCAAATGGGCAATCCTCCGAAAATTTAGATTTAGAATTTATAAATAGGGGAGGTATAGTTCATCGGTTGGACAAAGAAACTTCGGGCATTTTACTTATTGCAAAAAATCCTGCTTCTTTTTTAAATCTTCAAAAACAGTTTAAAGAAAGAAGAGTAGAGAAGACATATACTGCGCTTGTTCACGGGAAAATAGTTCCTGATAAAGGAGAAATAAATATTCCGCTTGGAAGACTTTCTTATAACAGAAAAAGATTTGGAATTGTGGCAGGAGGAAGGGAAGCTGTGACCGAGTATAAAGTATTAAGTATTAAGTATTATGCCGTGCCTGCCGGCAGACAGGTATCAGACGGACAAAAAGAATCACTTAGTTTGCTTGAGCTTTACCCAAAAACCGGAAGAACGCATCAGATAAGAGTGCATTTAAAATATTTTGGCCATCCGGTTTTTTCAGACCCGCTTTACGCAGGGCGAAAAACAGCACGAAATGACAGAAAACTTTTACCGCGTCTTTTTCTTCATGCATCAAAGATCTCATTTAACCATCCAAAAAATAATACGATGACGTCTTTTAAAAGTTATCTCCCAAAAGAACTCGAAGATTTTCTGGCTACACTAAATTAAGTATCAATTCGATCTCTATCAATTCAACCTCGTAGGTTGCACGTACTAAACCTACGAGGTTGAATAAGAGGCCAAATAAAAATTTACTGGCTGGGGTTGATTGGGGAGTTTATTCCTGATAGTATTTTAAACAAGGTGGTGAATTTTTATGGGTAGATTTGGCGGATTTTATAAAGGCGAAAAAAGGAAAAAAAAGAAAAACTTGGATAAGGATTTTTCGCAGTCTTCCTTAAGCGCCTCTATATTTACACCTCCTAAGATTATTTCTAAAAAGAAAAAACAAGAATAATAGTATGAAAAGAAAAAAGAAAAAACAGGGTAGAAATACCAAGATTGGAGTCTACTTTTTTGCTTTTATTTTGGGAGTTATTATAACCTCATTTATTTTAAAGGGTTTTACAATTGTAAAAAACAGTAGATTCCGCTCTGACAGCCGTTTTAATTTTTTAATAACAAACAATAAAGAAAGCAGTATAATTTCCTTTTTGCCTCAAAATCATTCTGTCTCTGTTTTAAAAATAGAAGGAAATATAGAAAATATTAACAGGTTTGCGGAGGTCCCGCTAGATGGGGAGGTAAGATACAGCCTTCTAGATCTTAAAAAACCCCCGCCCACACTTATTTCAGATATTTTTTTCGCGCTTTCGGACATCAAAACAAATTTTACGCCTCTTGATCTTTTTAGGATTTTCTTATTTACTAAAACTGCTAATCCCGGTAATTTTACCGTCCGCAGCGTTTCGGTAAATTTAGACGAGGCCGAAAGAGACAAAATTTCTTCACTTTTATTTGCCGATCCTAAGATTTCTGATGAAAGACTAAGTATAGAGGTTGTGAATGCAACAGATGAATTCGGGGTAGGGAATAGATTGGCGCGCCTTATTACAAATATTTCGGGAAATGTTATTCTGGTCTCTACCTCTCAGAAAAAAGAAGACAAATCCCTAATTTTATATAAGGGAAAAAAGAGTTATACTTTAGAAAGATTAGGCAAATTTTTGGGGCTTAGTGTTTCAGAAATAAAAGACCAAACCCTAGCAGATATTACCATACGCATAGGGAAAGATTATAAAAATCTTTCAAACTTTTAAAAATGTTTATCATAGCGGTAATCATTATTGCTTTAATTTCGATTTTACTGTCTTTTTTATCTTTGAAAAATTTAAAAGAAAAGAGTGAAATTGAAAAAGCTTCGCAGATTTTAAAAAGGGGCAGGGTAATATTTAAAGCCGATCATTCTTCGTCTTCTTCGGGAGATTCTTCTTCGTAATCTTTCCCTATACTTGCTATTGATTTACCTAGTTTTTTACCTAGCTCAAGACTTCTTTCTGAGATAGAGATAAAAGAGGGCTGATCCTTAAGTCTTGAAACTCTTTTTACCTCCTTTATAAAAATAATAATATGATGGTTTAATGCAGATTTAACATAAGCCTTATATTGATTCCCTGCTTTTATAAACTTAATAAGTCTTTTTCCAATATTATCCGGAAGAACGCCGATATATTGCTTGCCCTCTGATAAGACAAATATTTTAAGTCTTTTGACAGAAAGATTTAGAGCCTGACCTGATCGAAGAGCATTAATCAAAGATGGCTGGGCAACATTGACAAGCTCGACTATTTTTGTTTTTCCCTGTTCCTCGATAAACATGTTGTTTACATACATTAAGGACGTGGCAGAATTCTTCCTGTTGTTATTTTTTATTGTCTTTAAGTCTCCAATTCTTTTCAGGTTTTGCAATGCCAGCGGATTTAGCGAATCTATTTTAAGAACCTTTTGATAAGTGCTTACTGCATCCTTTGTGCGTCCTAGAATACTAAATGCAAAAGCAAGGCGATTTAAGGCATCAATGTCTGTTGGATTTTCTTTTATTAGTAATTTGTTTATAGAAATTGCTTTTTCCCAGTCTCCTGTTAGTGCGGTTTGGATGGCTTGGTCTTTAAACGAAGTCATGAAAAATTATAAAAATGATGTCGAAAATTTTACTATTCTTTGTTGCAAATGTCAAGGCACAAACACTATAATACTAGCTACTAGTTTATGAGCGGACACTCTAAGTGGTCTCAAATAAAAAGACAAAAAGAAAAAGCCGATATTAAAAGGGGATTAACTTTTACAAAACTTGCCAATGCAATAATAATTGCGGTAAAGAACGGCGGGGGAGTAACAGATCCAAATCAGAATTTCAGACTTCGTTTGGCAATAGACAGCGCACGAGCTTACAATATGCCCAAGGAAAACATAGAAAGAGCAATTCAAAGAGCCGCTAAAAAGAAAGCAGGGGATATAGAGGAAGTTATTTACGAAGGTTTTGCGCCCTTCGGAGTTTCGGTAATAATTGAGGCAGCAACAGACAATCCCCAGAGAACAACAGCTAACATAAGAAACATTTTTAATAAATGGGGAGCAAGTCTTGGACAGCCCGGCTCGGTTTCTTATCAATTTAGTAAATTGGGAAAAATTACTGTTGGAAAAAACGGAAGATCTTTTGATGAAATATTTTCTGTTGCAGTTGAGAATGGGGCAGAGGATGTGGATGAGGAGGATGATAACATCGTTATTTTTACAAAAACCCAAGAACTGTCTAAAATGAGGGATAAGCTGATTGAGTCCGGTTTTAAAATAGTAGATGCAGGACTTTTTAGAAAACCCACTGTTACTATAGATATTAAAGACCCGGATCAACTGAGCAAAATAGACAATTTCTTAGATTCAATCAATAATTTAGATGATGTACAAAATGTTTACTCTAATCTTAGACAATTATGATTTTTAATAGGAGATCTAGACTCGCAAGAAAGGGCAGGGGAGCAGTAAAGGTTCTAGTATCTCTTAATAAAAGAGAGAGATTTATATTTTCAGTTGTAATATTATCCATTGGTCTTTTTGTTGCGGAGCATTTACTGGGAAAATCGGGAATTTTTATGATTTTTACGATGGCCTTTTTAACAGGTTTGCTTCTTTTTTTATCTCTCTATTATGATTTAAAGGAAAATTCATCTCCTCAGATTTTTATTTTGCCCTTCTTTTTTAGTCTTTCTTTCGGACTTTTTTATTTTTTGGTTCCTGCAAGATATCTAACAAGAATATTTACTACAGCACTCTACGGAGTAGGTCTTTATTCTTTATTTTTAAGCGAAAATATTTTTATAGTTTCTTCAATTAGAACAATAGCTCTTCTTCAATCGGCAAGAACAGTTGCCTTTGTTATAACACTTATTTCTTATTTTTTTCTGACTAATGTTCTTTTTTCGCTTCATATTCAGTTTGTGCCCTTTTTAATTTTTCTTTTTCTTTTTTCTTTCCCTCTTATAGTCCACTCTATTTGGACATATACGCTTGAGAAAAATTTATTCCAAAATATTTATTGGCCACTGATCTTAGCCCTTTTGCTTTTGGAGACAGCAAGTATACTCTGGTTTTGGCCAAGCACCCCTACGGTTCTTGCGATTTTTCTAACCGGCGTATTTTATACCATTGTTGGTCTTTATCAGGTCTGGCTTGAGAAAAGATTATTTAAGAGTGTTATGTGGGAATATATTTGGGTTTCGAGTATTGTACTTATAACTTTATTATTATTTACTTCGTGGAGCGGATAAACCCGGCAGTAGCACAAGGGGACAGGGGAGGATATATCGATTCCGCTTCTTACAATTCTTACAACTTCCGAGCTAGGTGAGATAGTTTGATATAGTAATTTAAAAATTATAGGATAGTTTATGTGGATAACTTTTTAGTTTTCACAGTTATTCAGCTTACTTTTCACAGCCGCAGGGATAGCTCATTGTCTTCCTCATTCTGTTCTTCCTTGAGGCAGATTTTTAGAACAAATTGTATAAAAACAAAAAAATACGAACGCTTATCCTTTTATGTTTCCCCCTGCCTAAATCTGCGTGCTGTTTTATTAATTTTTGAGGCTAAAAATTGATGTTTAGGCTGATAAATCAACCTAAATTCAATGTGATTTGAAACCCTAGGGAATAGTGGAAGAAAAAGTAGAGCGCGAGCTATAAATGATTGACAATAGTGGTTAATAAGTAATAAGTAGTCTTTGATAGGAAGGTGTATTTCTCTATTGTTGTTCCCTCAAGAGCTTCTTGTCCTAAAAAATGAAAGGATCAGTGTTGGGAAGCGGGAATTGATTACGTCGTACAATAATACTTTTACGACGTCTCTCAGGTTTATACTCTGGGGGAAGTGGTCTTGAATTGTTTATTTTTTATTGGTATTTATTCAATTCGTAAATTGTGTACTACTTCTTTTTGCCATTTATTCTCTGTCTAAAACCCCGCTAAAAATCCGCCCTGTCCCCTACTATAGGATTCAATATAAAATTTTCTTGCTTATTTAAATTAAAATTGCTAAAATTCCAATTCTATGAGACTAGAAAGATCTTTTGGGTCGTATTTTCCCGAAACTCATTCATCTGAAACTCGTGAGTCCATAATGAATACAACTGAGCTTGAGCCATTTGTTCCATCAGGAGAAGTAGTTTTATTTTCAAGAATCGGCGAAGAACCGAGATCTGAAAAAAATAAAGCCGGAGGTAGTTTGGAAAATCACCCAGAGAAAGTTCAAGACCTCAAGAGACAAAGCGACTGGGAGTCATTCCTAAGCAAGCCGGCTCCGCAGCAAAGATTTATTAATTTATATGGTGGACCATTTGGTCAACAAATGGAATTAAATAGAAAAAACGCAGAAAAACTTTTGGAAATGGGAGGAATTGAGGGGAAACTAATTCTTGTGGATCTTCCAATGGACAGAAGTCGCTCAATTGCTGGAGTTAATTCAGATGGTTCAGTTACAGGACGAAGAAGATTATTCTGGGGAGAAAAGATTGAGGACGAGGAGAGCCCACGATCTCTTGTAAAATCAGTTCCCGAAGGCTGGCGAATCGAAATCCCCGGACAGGATATTATGGAAGAACTTTCAAGACAAGAAAGTGAAAAACCATTGGGTAAAAGATTTGTCGCAAGATTTAATCAACAATTAAGACAAGCTCTGGGCGAAGTAATACTAAGAGAAAAATTAACGACAGTAAAAGATCCGCTATTAAGAAGAAGAATCATTATGTCTTTGGGTCCATATGCCTTCATGTTTTCAGGAGAAGCGGCATTCGGCGCGATTAATGAAGTAACAATTCCACTAACGTTAGTTTGGCAATCTTTGGTTTTTGCAATAATTAATTCAGGGAAAATGATAAGTCCAGAAGGAAACTCCATCGGAAGAAAATTCGGTCACAGAGTTCAATTATATGAGTTTTTTCTTCCTTATGTTCAATTTGATAGGGTTTTGAGAGGACTTGCTTTTGTGAATCTTAAAGGAAGAAATCTGGTTAGGTTTAAAAAGACTTAAGGAGAGGGTGTGGTCAAAAATAAATAAAAATTATTCGTTTGGAGTAATGGGAGCTGGTGGGCTTTCTACTGCGCTTTGTGGTTCTCCAAAAATACGATAGATATACCCAATTTCGCCCGGCTCATTAGGATCAGCGTCTGTTTTTTTATAAACAAAACCTATCCACTCGTTCATACCGGAGTTATCCGAGGTTGTCGGATGAGGCCTTAATCCTTGTACTAGAATTGCATGCTCAATTATTGTTTCTTGAGGAAGTTTCCCGATTATTCGCGATAATTGCCCGCTTGGCGTATTTGTTCCGGGATAATTTCTAACATTTACAAGTGTTCCCTCTTGTTGCATTTTTCGCAGTTCTTCAAAATTTGCTCCCGCAGGAACAACTTTTACCTGCTCAAATATTTGCTCTCCTTCTTCAAGCGGAATTGATCCATTAAGTTTTCCGGCAGTTTCTTCATTAAATTTTCGAACTTCCGCACTCTCATTATAAAAACTTACAAGACTTTCTCCTGTTTTTTTAATGCCTTCGGCCACGTCAACAACTGCTGTTTTAGTTGTGTCGGTTAAAGATTCAATAGGATGCGCAGTTGCTTCTATTACTGCTCCACTTCCTGCTACAATTCCTAAACCCGCCAGTAGATTCCTTGCTTTTGAAAGAAAGGATGGTTTTAAAGACCTGTTTTTTCTAAACTGAGAAACATCTTCTCGTCCTTGTCCCTCCATATCTTGATACTATCAGTCCTAAATGCTCTTGTCAATGAAGGATGTTTAAATCGTATGGCGGATCTTCCTCTTTTGAAAATCCATAAATATCAATTCCTTTTTCCAATTTTTGCAGGATTTTTGTATATCTATAAAAAATTGCATTAGTCCATCCAAAGCCGGATTGAAGATTATACCCGCCGTTATTTAATGCTCTGGTCCCCTTTATTCCGTTTATCCTTTCATAAAAAGTTCCGTATTTTCTGAATATTCGGGTATGAGCTTCTAAGGATTTCTCCATAATTCTTCTTCCGTCTTCGACAAACCCGTATCGAAGAAGGCCAATAACTGTAAGATATTCAAGAGGCGGCCAAATATTTGGATAATCCCATTGCTTGGGTTTTATAAGTTCTTCTATTACCGGACGAAATCTTGGGGGAAGTTTTGATATGTCGATTTTGGGCGCAAGAGATTGCCTTGCAGTAATCGTAAGTCCGTATTTTGTTTCAAAATATGAAAGCTTGTAAATCATTTTCCGTGCCTGATCCTTAGTTGCGATTCCTGCCCAGAGAGGAACAAAACCGGCAAGAGACAGAAAATCACTTTGTCTTTTATGAACATATCCGTAATCGAAGAAAAATCCTTTTTCCTCATTCCACATCAGCCTATTCATTGCATTTTTTCTTTTTTCTGATTGTTTTTCCCAAAAATCTGCTTCTTTCTTGTCCTCAAGAATTATTGCCGAAAGCTCGAAATCTTTTTCATATTTATAAAGATAGCTGTTGAGACAAATTGGCAAAAATTCATTGCATCTTCCGTAAAATCTTGAAGTAAAATCCCATCCGGATTCAAGTTCTGAGGAGTGAGCATAGCCAATATCCCGATCTCCATATCTGTTAAGCTTGTACTTTTCTACATAATGATTGTAATGTTCTGAATTATTCCATACATAGTTGTATTCTTTTTTGGCTGTTTCCATTTTTTCCGAAAGCCACCCAAGATGGCCAAAAGTTTTGTGAGGCTCTAATATAAAACTCGCAAGGATAGACAGGGTTGATCTGGCACGATTGCCGTTATTGAAAGTTTTGTATGCATCAAGAATCATTGAGGTTAGAAAAGGGGGCTGGGAACGGCCAACAGAAGCATGGGAGCTGAAGTTTGGTATTATTCCATACTTTTCAAAAAAGTAGGCAAAGTTTTCAACCATTTCTCTCATCACCCATTCTCTTTTGGTTCCCATAAGGCCTCGGAAGATAAAAAATGTATCCCAGTAGAAAATATAGTAAAACTTTTTATCATTGGGGGTTACAAAGTGGTAAGGAATATTAAGAAAGTTATTGCGAATTTTTTCTCTTGCGGGCTTGTGAATGATTTTACTCCAGTAAGATTCTATGTAATCAAGGCAATCTTTATATTCTTTTTCATAGTCTAGCTTAGGTTCTGTCTTGAGGGTTTTAATAAAATCGGCCGGGATAAGACCCAGAGATTTTTGCATGATATATTAAGTATTAGTTTTTTTGCCTTATATGTCAACCTCTGGGTTTGACAAGAGATGTTTCCTGTCGTACAATATTTTTATGAAAGAGCTGCCCGAGTTGATTGACGAGTTTTTAGAATATTTGGAAATCGAGAAGAACTGTTCAAAACTGACGATTCGAGATTACAGGCATTATCTTGATATTTTTAACCGGTGGCTATCCTCTACTCTTCCGGGAAAGACAATAAAAGATCTAGACTTATCAATAGTTAGAAAATATAGAGTTTACCTATCTAATCGCGTTGATGATAAAGGACTTACTTTAAAAAGAGTTACCCAAAACTACTATGTTATTGCTCTTAGATCATTTTTGAGATTTCTTATTAAAAACGATATTAAAACTCTTGAGCCATCCAAGATAGATCTTCCCAAAACAGAAAGCAGAAGCTTAAAGTTTTTGGACCGGGACCAGATAGACAGACTTGTTATATCTATAGATACGTCAAAACCACAGGGCAAACGAGACCGGGCAATTCTTGAGCTTCTTTTTTCAACAGGTCTTAGGGTTTCGGAGCTTGTTTCTCTAAACCGGGATAAGATAAATTTAGAAAGGCGCGAGTTTGGGGTAATAGGAAAAGGAGGGAGAGCTCGCCTTGTTTTTATTTCCGATAGAGCAGCTGCCTGGCTTAAGCAATATTTGGACACAAGGGAAGATATCTATAATCCGTTATTTATTCGGTATTCGGGAAAAGAAATTCCGGAAGGTCGAGGAGAAAAAATGAGACTTACGGCAAGAAGTATTGAGCGAATTGTAAAAAAATATGTAAAAGCTGCTCGTCTTCCGGTTGATGCAACAGTTCATACACTTCGACATTCTTTTGCAACAGATCTTCTTACAAACGGAGCGGATCTTCGGTCGGTTCAGGAAATGCTAGGACATAAAAATATTTCAACAACACAAATTTATACCCATATTACCAATCGCCAGCTCCGGGAAGTCCACGAAGCCTTTCACAGTGGCAACAAATAAAACGGAGTTTATCCTGAGCTCGTCGAAGGACAAGGTCCATAAGGCATTCCACTCAGGGAATACCACTCAGGGAATAAGTAATAATTTACCACCCTTTCGAAACGTCTCCGATGACCAGACAGTATAGTCCCAAGTAGGTCTTGCCGGATCGACAAATCTTGGGTCATATCAAGGGGGGAGACTTTCTAAAAAACACAGCTTGCTAGTTCTGTGGCTGTACCTTGAGAAGTTCTAAAACACCACTGGTCCGTTGCGGGATTATTAGGAGCCTCTAAAGTCTCAAAAATTACAGCATCAACACAGGGGTTGCCACCTGGTGAACAACCGCCTGGGGTATATCCATAGTTGTAGCCAGCTGTACCACTGTCTGGATTGGGCGGTGTCGGAAGTTTTTTAATGTCACCGCTGGTAACTAAGTCAGCTAATGACGTTGGATAGCTTCCTGTGATCGTATAATAAGTTTGCAGTGCTCTTGCTAATTGGGCAATCTCTGTTTTTCTTTGCGCATCCCGGGCTTTTTGAAGCTGTCCAAGGGGACTTATGAGTATAAGTATTCCTGCAGCTAAAACACCAATGACACCAATTACAATGAGAAGCTCAACTAAGGTAAACCCTCCTGAGTTTTTTGTTTTTTTTTGGGGAGGGGCAGCAGCAGATTTCACAATCCTATCATAAAAGAAATTGCTGTTTTTAGTCAAGCAAGAAAAGTAATAATTTAAACCGACCTGCGAGGTCGATCAAGATCTTAGTTTATGTGTCAAGTATGGCGATTTTATCATCAACAATTAAAAGTTTTGTATGGAATCTTCTATTCTGGAAATAAGTGAAGGCTATCTTTTTACTGCTTGGCTTCTAATTTTTGTATAAAAAGATACTAAATTTTGGACAAGCTGAGGATTTGTTGAAAATAATGCAATTTCTCGCGTTCCCGCGTTAACCCCTGACTGCATTAAATTATGAGATCCAAATAAGACTGCTTCATCGTCTACGATCAAAAGTTTGGCATGGACAGGCTCCTCTGTTAGTGTAAAAGGAACCCTTTTTCTATTTACAGTCATAAACAATTTGTTTTTAAAATCAAGTAATGCATAAACTCCCCTCGTTCCTGTTGGTTTTAGAACCTCTACGTTTACTCCCCTTTCGTGAGCTTTTCTCAGTGCATTAAGAAAAGGCCCATCGGGCGTGAAAGAGGAAATATTTCTCACTCCTTTTTTTGCTATATCTATCATATAGATAGCGGCATCCAAAATAATTGACTGACCGGCTTTTCCTCCATCGACAAAAACTGTCCCATTTTCTAAATCTATTTGCTGATCTTCTTTTTCTTGATTTTCCGATACGAACTGTTCGGTAAGAGTTTCTACTATTTCTGGATCCGAAATTTTGACAACAAAGTCTACGCTTTTAAAAGATGAATCGTCGATATTTATCCCTCCAAGATACGCAATATTATCAATAATATAAATCTTTATATGATTTCGGCCGAAAAACGGAAAAACCCTTTGTAAGACATCGGGCGGATTTAAGAAGCTTACTTTTACCCCAGCTCTAGCAAGTCTTCTATAAGTTTTTTGGTTGTGGTCTTTAAAAAATCTATGATACTTCCCTTTTCCAATTGCTGATTTAATTGTTATTGTTGAATTTATTCCCGGCTCAGAGACAAGTCTTGAGAACCAGTCTATATTAAGTCTTGCGTCAAGACCTCTTTTAGTTGCTTCTTCAAAAATATGAAAAAAAGCTCCTCCGGGATGACCTGTCTGCATGTCTAGTGCCTGCCCCCATACCCTGTGCTTTGCTTTTCGTGCTTCCATTCTAAAGTCTGCTAAAAATTCAAAAGGTGTAAGTACTGCAAAATTCGGCGCAGGTTCAACTCTCTGCTCTATAGCATTAAAAGGATGGTCACCTTCTGGATTAATCATGGCCGATTAGTATAAACTATAGGACGTTTGGAGTCAAGTTTTAGGTTTTGGAAGAATTATTTGTTCGCCTTGCTTGGTTTGTATATGTATAGGGGGTAATGGCCCTTTTGCAACTTTCCATATTTCTGAATTTCCCGGACACTGTCTACATATCCCTGGTCGGTGATTCTCTGGATGGCGCCAGGGATTATTTGGACAGTCCATTGGTCTTTCCCTTACTCCCTCTAATCCGCATGCATCAGATCCCTCAAGCCTTATGGGTTGTCCTTCTTTTTCCTCCATAAAAAACCCAGAACTTTTTAGTTCTGGGGGTTAACTTTAACAGAAACTGAAATTCTCGTCAATAGCTAAAATACAAGAAGCGACGGAGTTTAATGATGTTTATCTTCTAGCTCTAGAAAACTTAAGAATTTTTCCTTCCTGATTTGCTCTTAAGGCTCTTTGGTATTGTCTTAGAGTTAAAACTTCTTGCAGAACATAATTTACATGACCAGGCATTAAAATATTCGCCAAATTATTTCCCATCTGTAGAAGTCTTTTATAATCTTCGACGGATCCTCCCTTACCTATAAAGGCGGAGCCCATTCTCGATTGAATCTCCTTAAGTCTTCTCTTACTGACAACTATTGTTACCGTAGCTCCATGTACGTCTTCTCTTAACGGGTTTTCAAAAAAAATTCCTCCTGTTTTAATTCCTTGCTCTGTTTCTAATGTCATCTGCGGTGTATTATAACAAATTTTCAGAAAATCAGAGAAATCAATAGATACTCTCTGTGGATTTATTCTGCTTTCAACTCCAGGGGCTAGGGTTGCAAATAAAAGATGTGTCAATAGAAAACTTTGTGGTATAATCCGAGAAATTATGCCAGCCGAAGATAAAAGACAACCATCATATATTGAAGATGCTCCGGAGGAAAACTTTCGCCAAGGTTTGCTTGAGGTGAATCTTCCTCCCGAGTTTGGTCCCAAAACTTCGGGTAAAGTTAGAGATATTTGGGTAAGAAACGGAGTTAGAATAATGGTGACTACAGACCGCCAATCTGCCTTTGATCGCCTTATTTGCACCATTCCCTTAAAAGGAATAGTTTTGAATGCAACATCTGCTTGGTGGTTTAAGAAAACCCAAGACATTATTCCGAATCACGTGATCGACGTCCATCAAAATATTTTAATTGCAAGACAAGCAGCTCAGGTTATCCCAGTTGAGGTGGTTTGGAGAGAGTATATGGCAAAAAGCGCAACGTCAACATCTGTGTACCATAATTATGTGGATAAAGGGAGAAGAAGGATACACGGAATAGATTTTCCAGATGGTCTTTTGGCAAACCAAAGATTTCCAATGGGACCAATTCTTACTCCTTCTACAAAAGCAGATGAAGGACATGATTTAGAACTTACTGAATATGCAGCGCGGGAGCTTGCAGATAAGATTGGAGGTCTTGGAACTTGGGAAAAAGTAAAAGATGCAAGCAGAAGACTGTTTGAAAAAGGATCTAGGGTTTTTAGCGAAAGCGGTCTTATACTCGTAGATACAAAGTATGAATTTGGAATAGATGAAAACGGAGAATTAATGGTTATTGACGAACTTCATACATCTGATTCTTCAAGAATTTGGAAGGCTGACTCATATCAGAAAAGATTTCGAAACGGAGAAACTCCTGAAAGTTTTGATAAAGAAATCTTAAGAAAATGGCTTGCGGATCATGGATTTACAGGAGAAGGCCCTGTTCCTGTTGTTGGTCCCCGAGTAATTGCCCAGATGTCACGCGCATATAATATTCCATTCTTTTTATTGACAGGGAAAATTATGGACAACAGCAGATCGTCTCAGGAGATAAAAGATGCAATAGTTGACTATTTCGAAAGAAATTGATTTTCGGCGGCTTTTAGCAGATTTTTAAGAAGCATTGCGACGTTTACGGGGCCGACTCCGCCGGGAGTCGGAGTGTAGAAAGAGGCAATATCTTTTATATCATCTTCTTCGTAATCGCTGTGAAGCTTGCTGTCCTTTCCCCTATACATTCCTACTCCGACAAGTATTGCACCTTTTTTAATATCTGATTTTGCTAGGATATTAGGTTTTCCTACTGTGCAAATTATAATATCGGAATTTTTCAAAATTTCAGCTCTGTTTTGTGTTTGACTCGCCACGATTAGGGGTTGAACCCCTATTCTCACCAAAGTTTTAATAATTGGAGTTCCTGCGGTTACTCCCCTCCCAATAACTGATATTTTTTTTGAGCGGAGCCAACCAGTAAACCTCAGAGGTTCTCGTACGTCAACCTCTGAGGTTAAAGAGTGAATCTCTTCCAAAATTCTTAAAACTGCTTCTCCAACAGGTGGTGAAAATTTTGAATTAGGGTGGAATCCATCGACGTCCTTTTTTGGATTTATTGATTCGGCGATTTTCTGTTCATTAATTTGCGCTGTAAGGGGCCGTTGAATTATTATTCCATGCACCAACGGATCTTTATTCAATTTTTCAATTTTTTTAAGAAGCTGCTTGGTAGATATACTCGAATCCAGGTTCTCAACCGTAATCTTTGCGCCGATTTCCTCTCCTTTTAGTTTTTTCTGCCCGACATAAGCTTGCGATGCTGAATCAGTTGTAAGAGTTATTATATGAAGATGCGGAGTAATCCCCTTTTTTTTGAGTTTTCCAACTCTTATTTTTAAATCACTGAAAATATCCTGTGCTATCCCTCGCCCGTCAATTCTCATTTAGTCCTTTCCAATAAAAGTGGCGGATGCGACGTGGTCGTTTGGATTTGAATATCTCATTAAGATAACTCCTTGGGTATTTCGGGCGAGTCTTGGAACTCCGGAAAGCTCTAGTTTTACAACCTGACCCTTTTTGGAAGTAATGATAATTTCTTCACAATTTGTCGGAATAACTTGAGCAAAAGCTACTCTTCCTGTTTTTGATGTTACTTTTGCAACCTTAACACCTTTTCCTCCCCTGCTCTGTCCCCTAAAGAGCTTGCACGCGGTTTTTTTGCCAAGACCGTTTTCCATAATTGTTAGAAGATCGTCTTTTCCTTCTTTATTTATAACATCCATACCAATTACAATATCATCTCCGTCAAGCCTTATTCCCCTAACTCCTCTTGTTGCCCTTCCCGTAGGTCTTGCTCCCTTTTCGGAAAATCTAATTGCTTTGCCGTTTTTGGTTGCTAAAATGATATCGTTCTCTCCGTTTGTTAACTCACTCCAGACGAGTTCATCACCCTGCTCAAGTTTAATTGCGATAATTCCGTTCCTTCTTATATTTTCAAAATCCGATATCCTTGACTTGTTAACAATTCCTTTCCGGGTTGTTAAGAAAACATATTCACTTTTATCCTCTTTTCCGTAATTTATAAATGACTCCACTTTTTCTCCCTGTTCGATATTTAGTAAATTAACTATTGCCGTACCTTTGCTCGTTCGGGCTGATTCATTAATATCATAGGCTCTAAGCTGATAAACTTTTCCTCTATTCGTAAAGTACAAAAGGTTATCGTGGGTTTGTGCGTATCGAATGTGAGCAATGCTATCCTCTTCTTTTGTTGTCATTCCTTTAATTCCCTTGCCGCCTCTATGCTGGGTTTTAAAAGAAAGCATACTCTGTCTTTTTATGTAGCCTGTTTCGGTTAAAGTTATAACAGTCGGTTCGTTTGTAATTAAATCCTCATCGGAAAACTCGCCTACTTTGCTTTTGAAAACCTTTGTGCGTCTTGGATCCTGGTATTTTTCTTTAAGCTTTACAAGTTCATCTTTTACGACTTTTAAAATTTTCTGCGGACTTCCCAACAGATTCTCCAAATATGCGATTGTTTCTTTAACCATTATGTATTCATCCTCAATCTTCTGTCTTTCAAGTGCGGCAAGTCTACGCAGCTGCATATCCAGGATTGCAGTTGCCTGAATTTCGGTCAGCTTGAATTTCTTAATTAAGTTTTGTTTTGCATCTTCCTGATCTTTAGATTCTCTAATTGTTCTAATAACAGCATCAATATTATCCACTGCAATTTTTAGACCTTCTAAGATATGGAGTCTTGCCCGGGCCGCGCGAAGTTCAAATTCGGATCTCTTTTTTACAACCAAATATCTATGTTTTAAATATTCCTCAATAATAGTTTTAAGATTTAGGGTTTGAGGTGTTCCGTTAACAAGCGCAACAACGTTAGCAGAAAAAACAGTCTGAAGATTTGTGTGTTTAAACAGATTATTTAAAACTTTTCGAGGCGCTGAGTCTCTTTTTAGCTCAATAACAATTCTTGTCCCATGCCGGTCCGATTCATCCCGAAGATCCGATATCCCTTCAATCTTCTTGCCTTTTGCAAGTTCTGCAATCCGGGCAACCAAAAGTGCCTTATTTACCTGATAAGGAAGTTCTGTAACGATTATTGCCGATTTGCCCTGCCCTATGTCCTCAATCTCTGCCTTTCCTCTAATTAAAATTCTTCCCCGTCCTGTTGTATAAACATTTTTTATTTCGTTTGTATCATATATAGCTCCCGCAGTTGGGAAATCCGGACCTTTTATAAATTCCAAAAGCTCATCAACGGTTGTGTTCGATGAAAGGTTTGGAATTTCTTCCTTATCTCCTGCCTTGCCGGCAGGCAGGTGTTTTTCAAACTTTGTTTTTTCGATTGTAAAAATGATTGCGTCAATTACCTCTGAAAGATTGTGAGGAGGAATTTTTGTTGCCATTCCGACTGCAATTCCCTCAGAACCCATAAGAAGAAGATTGGGAAGTTTTGCCGGTAAAAATACCGGTTCCTTTAAGGTTGCATCAAAATTTTCAATGTAATTAACAGTTTCTTTATCGAGATCAAAAAGCATTTCCGAGGTAACTGCGGCGAGTCTTGCTTCGGTATACCTCATCGCAGCTGGTGGATCTCCGTCCATCGAACCGAAATTTCCCTGTCCGTCTATAAGCGGATACCGAAGAGAAAAATCCTGAGCAAGTCTTACCAGTGCATCATAAATCGGCATGTCTCCGTGAGGATGATATTTCCCCATAACTTCTCCGACAATCTTGGCACTCTTTGAATATTTTGCACTGTGGGTTAGGCCCATCTCATGCATTGCATAGAGGATCCTTCGGTGTACTGGTTTTAAGCCGTCGCGAACATCGGGGAGCGCGCGTTGGACAATAACAGACATTGCGTAATCCAAATACGCGCTTTTCATCTCTTTAGTTATTTCTGTTTTCTTAATTTTTCCAATATCTGCCATAAAATAAAAATTTCTAATTTTTAATTTCTAATTTCTAAACAAATCCCAAGCACCAAGTCCTAAATTTAGAAATTAGGTTAATTAGGTCAATTAGAAATTATTTGATGCTTTTTCTTATTTCCCCGAGCGCCTCTTTTTTCCCCCTCCAATCTCTTATCTTTACCCACTTTCCCGGCTCGGTTTTTTTGTAATTTTCAAAAAAATATTTAATTTTTTCTTTTATGTCTTTTGGAATATCTAATACGTCGTTGTAGTCTTTAAATCTTAGGTCAATCTTTCCCATCGGAACAGCAATCACTTTATTATCAATACCCGCTTCATCTTCCATCTCAAGCATTCCTATCGGTCTTGAGGGAATTACTACGCCCGGGACGACGGGCTTACTTGATAAAACCAAAACATCTACAGGATCTCCATCATCTGCTAATGTATTTGGTATAAATCCGTAATTAAAAGGATATTCCATTTCGGTATAAAGAAATCTGTCCACAAAAATAATTCCCGAATCTTTGTCAATCTCATACTTTACCGAAACTCCTGCCGGGATTTCTATAAAAACATTTATTTCCTCCGGCGGATTTTTCCCAATTGATAATTTTTTAATATCCATACTTTAACTATTTACAATTGACAATTTGCTATTGACCATTTGAAATCATAAATCTTAAATCATAAATCGAGAGTTGCTTGCCTTGGCATCTTGACACCCCCACCTTGACACCCCAGGGGTGGGTTTCCCTTGACACCCTAGGAATTATCAAAATATTAAATATCTAATGTCGCCATCTTTGCATTAGATTGTATAAAATGTTTTCGTGGCGGGACTTCGTCTCCCATAAGCATTGTAAATACCGCATCTGCTTCTTCGGCATCATCAATCGTAACCTGTTTTAAAATTCTGTTCTGCGGATTCATTGTTGTTTCCCAAAGTTGCTCCGGGTTCATCTCTCCCAAACCTTTGTATCGCTGGATGCTCACAGCTGTCCGCTTTCCGACTACAGCTTCTGCGTTTCCTTTCTGCTGTAGTCTGTTTGCCGTAGACTGCTTACTCTTTTCATTAATAATTCTCTCCTTATCTTCATCAGAGTAGGCATACAAAATTTCCTTACCAATTTGAATTTTGTAAAGTGGAGGCTGGGCAATATATAAAAATCCTTCTTTTAAAACTTCCGGTAAGTGTCTGTAAAAAAAAGTTAGAATAAGCGTTTCTATATGTTCTCCGTCCACATCTGCATCGGTCATTACAATAATTCGATGGTATCTTAACTTATCAAACCTAACGCTTTCTCCGATTCCCATTCCCAAAGCAATAATTAAATTTTTAAGCTCTTCGTGTTCAATTATCTTATCAAGCCGCGCTCTTTCGGTATTTAATATTTTTCCTCCAATTGGAAGAATTGCCTGAAATTTTCTGTCTCTTCCCTGCTTTGCCGAACCACCAGCAGAATCTCCCTCAACTATATATAATTCTGAAATTGCCGGATCTTTTTCCTGGCAGTCTGCAAGTTTTCCGGGCAGGGATGATCCTTCAAGAGCCCCCTTTCTAAGAATTGCTTCTTTGGCAGCTTTTGCCGCGAGTCTCGCCTTGGCGGCTAAATAGACTTTTTCCAGAATTCTTCGTCCCTCCCCAGGGTTTTCCTCAAAATAAGTTGAGAGCCCTTCTTTTACAATTGTTTGTACTAAGGGTTGAATCTCGGCATTTCCCAACTTTCCCTTGGTTTGCCCTTCAAACTGAATCTTATCCTGAGGCATTTTTACAAAAACAACTGCGGTTAAACCTTCTCTCGTATCGTCTCCTGTAATTGAATCCTCATCGTTTTTGAAGCTTCCGATTTTTTTACCATAGTCATTTATTGCGCGAGTTAATGCCATTCTAAAGCCTGTTAAGTGCGTTCCGCCGTTTACCGTATTTATTACATTTACATAACTTTCTACATTTTCCGAATAGCCGTTGTTATACTGAAGAGCTACTTCTATCTCCACATCCTTTTCCTGTTTCTTAATAAAGATTGGCTTATGAAGAGGTTCTTTATTGTCATTTAATTTTGAAACAAGAGATGTGATGCCGCCCTCAAAATAATAATGGAGTTCCCGTTTTTCTCCTCTTAAGTCAAAAAGGTGAAAATAAAGACTTGGAACAAGATAGGCTCTTTCTCTTATTGCCCTTTTTATAACATCAAAATCGAATTCTAAAGTTAAAAAGACCTTTCTATCTGGTAAAAATGTAACGATAGTTCCAGTTTTAAGACCCAAACTTACATTGGGAAAAGGGCCATTTGATTTTTTAACTTCTAAAACTTTAGTTTTGGGTACTCCCCTTTGATACTCTTGTCTGAAGATTTTCCCGTTTCTTTTTACCTCAACTTGCATCCACTCAGACAGCGCATTTACAACGGATGAGCCAACGCCATGAAGGCCACCCGAAATTTTATATGCTGATCCTCCGAATTTTCCTCCTGCATGAAGTTTGGTCATAACAATCTCAAGTGCTGATTTTTTGTACTGGGGCATTATGTCAACTGGAATTCCCCGCCCGTCATCTATAACAGTTGCGCTATTGTCTGGATTAAGACTTATCCAAATATTTTTTGCAAAGCCAGCCAGCGCCTCATCAACTGCATTGTCTATAATTTCCCTAAGGGTTTCGTGAAGACCCCCTATGTCGGTTGAGCCAATATACATTCCGGGTCTCTTTCTGACCGGCTCCAAGCCTTCTAAAACTTGAATTGTTTTTGCAGAATAATCAGAAGCTGTCCTTCTTGAAGTTGAAGATTTTAATATCGCCATACATTAATTATACAAAAAACCGAAGCGGATTTAAAGAGCAAAAACCTCAAGTATTTGCTTAGATTATTCGAAGCTCGACCCCTGGGGTTGACGCACGAAAGTTTATAATTTACTATATATAAATGGCAACTCCACCCCGCTATTTTCAAAAAGGGTCTTATTATCATGTGTATAACAGAGGGAATAGAAAGCAGAGCGTATTTCTTGCAAGAAGAGATTATAAAAGGTTTCTGGAAAAAACACTTAAATATAAAAGCAAATTCGGTGTTACTATCATGTGCTACTGTCTTATACCAAATCATTTTCATTTTCTTCTTAAGCAAAACACAGATATTCCGATAACATCTTTTATGCTGAGACTGGGCACAAGCCATGCTAAGTATTTTAATATAAAATACGAGCAAGTAGGCAGTCTTTTTCAGAGTCGTTTTCGAGCTAAGCTAATTGAAACTGACGAATATTTATTACATCTGTCGCGTTATATCCACCGCAATCCTATAGAAATTCTTCCTTCGACCCCAGGGGTTGAGCTTGCGAACTATGAATGGTCGAGCTACCCCCAGTATGTTAAAGGTATGAAAGATAAATTAGTTGATCCAGCTTTTATTTTAAATTATTTTGCCAAAAATAATCCTTCAAAAGACTACAAAAGCTTCGTGGAATACGAACTTGAAGAAAATGAAAAGGTATTAATAAAAGATCCATTCCTATAAATTTTTAGCTTCCGACCCCAGGGGTCGGAGCACGAAAGGCTAGGATCTAGGCATTTCTCTTTATTTTTCTAACTACTTCAACGGCGTAATTTATAAGATATTTAGGATAATTTATAATAAAATCTTGGGCGTGCAAATATTCTAAGTCTTCTCCTCCGAAGCCGCGTTTAAAAAGAGAAAGTCCGTGAAATCTGTGTTTGGGTTTATCAGCTGGTGATACTCCCCAGAAATTGTAGCGGGTCATGCCGCGTTTTTTAGCCTCCAAAATTGCTCTCCATTGGATAAGATAGGCTCCGGGGTATTTACGTCCCTCATCCGTTGATGCGCCATAGTGATAAACTGCCTCGGTTCCGTAAAAAATTACAAACGCCTGCGCAAGAAGTTTATTCTTTATTCTTGCTTTGTATAAAATAGCCATATTATTTTCTGCAAAACCTCTAAATTGTTCATAAAGATATTCATAGGAAAATGGAACAAATTTTTGTCTTTTTGAGGTTTGAATTTGCAAATCGTAAAATTTTTTTATCTCTTTTGGGTCTTGCGACTCAAGTAGTTCTGTTTTAATAGACTGAGCTTTCTTAATTTCGTGTCGGGTTGTTTTCCTCATGTTTTTCAAAAGCTCTTCTTCTGGTTTTGCTATATCAAGCTGATTTGTCAATTCTGCATGAAGGTGCATTGGTGCGTTAATAAAACCATTTTTCTTGAAAATATTTTTTGAAAAGCCATCTGATAAAAGTTGCGGTCTAACTCTTACGAAAGCGCAGTCGTTTAGCATTGCGGTTCTTTTTATTTCGGTAGCAAAAGCTTTGATGAGTGAAGAATTTTTCCAATCTATAATCGGTCCACCGGGTACTGTTAAATACTTGCCTCTTTTTGCATCTTCAACAATGGACAATACGACTCCAATTAATTGCCCGTTTTTGTAAAACCCTGTTCTTTTTATAGTCTTTCCGAGATTTTTATGAAACCTACCCCAATACCAAGAATGTAAAAAGTTAGCTTCTTTATGTTTTTTAATAAAATCTTCCCAGTCTTTTTTTTCTACAGTTTCTTTTATGATGATTTGAGCCATTTATTTACCCTTTCTGTTATAAAAATTGCATTTTTTTCTGAAATATTTTTGTGAGTTGGTAGATTGAGAGTTAAAGACGATATCTTTTCAGCATTTGGGCATTCTCCTTCGTAGTCTGTTTTACTTAAATATTTTTTTGGCGTAATGGGTGCATCATACCAAATGTCAGAGATAAAAATATTGTATTTTTCTAGATAATCTATAAGATTATTTCTATTTTCAACAAAAATAGGAAAGCGAAGATTAGTTGATAAATCTATTTTATCTATTAAATCTGGAATTATTTTTTTGTCTAAATTATTTTTATATATTTTTGCTATTTTTTTTCTATGTTCTAAATCTTTATTAAGATTTTTAAAAGCAAAAATTATAAGTCCGCAGTACCAATTCGGAAGTAAAAAATTTTTATAAAGATTATCATCCATCGGGGTTGATAGCAGTTGAGTAATTTTCAGGAAAAAGTGGATTATTTTTCCTAGCCCTACTGTGTAAGCTTTTCTGATTTTATAAGTAAATAATGGATATAACCTATCAGTTAGTTCTTTTTGCAGTGGTGGATTTTCAAAATGAGCAATTTTATTTTTTTCATATTTTTTATTTCTTATTATTAATGCACCGCCTGATACTGCGTCAACGATTTTATCCTGACTAAATGAAAGAACGGCGAAGTCCCCTACTGTTCCCATTTCCTCCCCATTTTCATATTTACCTCCAGCGCTGTGCGCTAAATCCTCGATAAGGATGATATTATTATCTCTACAAATTTCTGAAATTTTTTCTATTTCACATGGGTATCCTAATGTGTTCTGAACAATGACTACTTTAATATCAGGATTTGCTTTTAAGCTGTGTGCAAGAGTTTCTGGTGAAAAATTAATATCGTCTTTTGGGATATCAAGGAGTACGGGTCTTAATCCCGCTTCTTCTATTCCGTGATATACAACGTAACAAGTAAGCCCATTTATCGCAACTTTTGAATTTTTGGGAAGATTTAAAATTTTAAGTGCAAGGGTTATAGCCTCCCTGCCTTTAAAAAGCAAAACCGTTTCCCCATCGTATTTATCTTGCAAGAATTTTTTAAGACCATTTTTCTTATTAAAGGAAACACGTCGTGAAGCTAATTCACCTTCCAGGTGAAACAGCCTCGCTACCTGGGACAGATTTGGTAACAATGCTTTTAAAGCAAAGCTTAGGTCGTAATTGGAGCCCAAAGAATTAAATATACTCATAATTGTCCGGCTATGATATTTACTACTTCTTTTGGATGAGTAAATTGAGGAGAATGCGAAGAGTTATCAATAATAAATAATTTAGAGTTTCGGATTTTTTGATTTAGCATTTTTCCGTCGGAGAGAGAGGTAATCCTATCCCCTCTCCCCCATATTATAATGGTTGGTGCTTTTATATTTCCTAAAGCTAAGTTTTTGTCGGATTTTAAAAGATTTAGCATAGTCTTTTTTACGTTCGGACTTGCATTTTTGTAGTCTTTTTCCCGGGCTAAAAAATAAAGTAAATCTTTAGCTTTTTTGGAGTCAATAAGTCTTTTCCCGATTTTTGCAGCCGCTTTAAATATTGCACGCTTTATTCTCAAAGAAAATTCATTATGGTAAATTCCAGCGCTGTCGATCAAAATCAATTTTGAAATTTTCTCAGGATAAGAGCAGGCAAACGCAAGCGCTATTCTTCCGCCGTTTGAATGACCGATAAGAATAATTTTGTCTTTTTCATTTTCGAATTTTTTATAAAGCCAGTTAGCATAATCATCTATGTCCCAAGGCCGGTCTATCTTATCGGTTAAACCCGGAATCGAGAGTAAATAAGGGTTCAACCCCTCAGATTTTAGGAATGACAAAAAAGGATCCCACTTTTGTCTTGAATAAGTCCAACCATGTAATACAAAAATTTTTAATTTTAAATTTTCAATTTTTAATTTATTTACAGTTCCCACATCTTTCTTCTTTTTTCCCAGGTTTTTTCACGTCTGCATAGATATTTTGAATTCGATTTATCCAAGAGCAAATTCTCCACCACACCTTCTAGAAATCTTGCTCCTTTGAAAAGAAGTAATTCATTCCCTTTGACATTTAGTTTTAGATAATCAAGAACTTCTTTTGGGTTGATAAACTTTTCTATTTTGGTTTTGTCCCCAAGTAGTTTTTTAAGCTTAGGATAGGTGTAATTTGATACACGGGGACCCATGAATACAATATTCTCAAGTTTCATTCTGGATATTATTTCCGCCAGCCTCTCGTGTTCTTCTTGTTCGCTTTGTCCCTGCTCAAGCATATCTCCCAAGATTATCCATTTTTTCTGTGCTGTAATATGATCAAACATATCCAAAACCGAAGCCATAGAGTCAAGATTTGCATTATAACTGCTGTCTATAATAGTTGTCTTTTTAATTCCCTCAAACAAGTTACTTCTTCCCGGAGGAAGGATGAACTTAGCGAATGACTGATCAAGTGGTATTTTCAAATATTTAAGAAGAGAAAGACACATCGAAAGCGAATAATAAGTAACTTTTGGCAAAAGCTGTTTAAATTTAAATGTTTTTCTTTTGACTTCAAACTCCGCGCCTTTAAGCGAGATCTCGTAATCCAAAAGATCTTTTATTGATATTGAGACTATTCTTGCTTTTGTTCTTGGAAGCTCTCTTCTGATAATTTCGGAATCACCGTTTACTATGGCCAATCTTGATGTATGTTCAATAAAATACCCGTATTCATGACCAATTGCGTCATCGACCCGATCAAAAATTCTATTTTTTACCAAAGAATCGAAGTTCATACTATGTGTTCTTGTTGAGTTAGTCCAAAGCGTAACTTCGGGTTTAAGAAGAGTTGCTAAGAATTTACCTTCATTTGGTCTGTCGCAATCTGCTTCGACAATATATAGCTTTTCTCTTGGTAATTTCGCAAACAACTTAAATGGCGCAAGTAAAAAAAGAAAAATCCATTCATCAGGCGTAAGGTTGGTTCTTTTAAATCCCAAGATATCAAACGGAATTCCATAACTGCTATTGGCATGGTGACTATATTTTGCCCTATCTTTTATTTGGGATTCCAAAAGATTAAGAAGAGTCGTTTTTCCGCTTGAGCCGGTCACTGCTATTATATATGGGTTCCATCGCGCAAGTCTTATTTTTGCAAAAAACCTAAAATAATAGGCAAAAGGAAAATAAAATATTTTCTTGAGTTCATTTATCATTGTAGGCTGTAGCAGGTTTTGGACTGCATTCTAGAACATTATATGAGATAGTATTGACTATTTTAACAGGTATAAAAGAACTTAACAAATATCCGATATGGGATCGGTACAGATACGATGAAGTGGTAAAATTTATAGGAGCTGAATGTGGATTTAGTTATTTTCTAGTGTTAAGTGCTTAATGTTTTCAAGTTGTTTTGCATAATCTGCATGATTATAGACGAATTTCCTGTAGTCGTCTCTATTTTTAAAGTAAGAAAGTATTTCTTTTGTATTGCAAAAACCTATTTTTTTGTTTATGTATTCCGGAAATGATGAATACTCATAATCATCAATGTCTTCAATCTTGATAAAATAAGAAGATACTGGGTTAAGATGGATGTACCGCGATACATGTACGAGCTGTTCCTCGTTTTCTATTCTTACTGCACCAAAATTTCCTTGAAAAAGATGTCCTACTCTTTCATGTCTTAAATTAAAGTAATGGCTAAATCCATTTGTTGTTTTGGCCATAAATTTGGAAACCCCGTTATCATATAGTTGTTTT